>Ga0302280_1003416_pt1 | contig 11512 bp, 19 predicted proteins | sample III_Fen_E1_1_FD_198771 | JGI IMG/M metagenome (GOLD analysis project Ga0302280, IMG submission 198771) | Peat permafrost microbial communities from Stordalen Mire near Abisko, Sweden - III_Fen_E1_1 | ecosystem: Environmental > Terrestrial > Soil > Wetlands > Permafrost | place: Sweden: Abisko...
TTCTAAATGTCCATTGCATGCCGCATAATCCATTGCATGTGTAGTAATGTAACTTTCCTTTCGATTTTCATGTAACCATTTTACTATTTCTAGATAACCTTTGGAAGCGGCAAAATCCAGATGTGTTAATTTAAAATTATCGAAAAAATAAAAATTTAATCTATAAAATGATTTAATAAGCCTCAAATTATCAGTATTCCATATGCTTTTCAAGGGATCTTGCCAATCTTTCTTTGAATATAATTTTACAAGTTCATCGTAATGATAATCAGATGTATTTATGAAATATCGATAATTTAATAAATACATCTGATTATCATTACGATAATCAGATGTATTTATGAAATATCGATAATTTAATAAATAAAATAATTGTTTTACTATTTTGGCATTTTTAACATATATGGCTATTCTATGAATCGTTTCGGCATCCATTTATATCAAAGATTTAATCAATTTTTTATGTAATATCAATCCTTTAATAGATTTCAGCATTAGAGTTTTTTTTCATTTTTTTAGAAAATTCTAGACTTAAAATATAAAAAGGAATTATGACTTCTGCTCCTCAAAATAAACACAAATACGGCTGCAAGAGAGATACTCCTGATGCATCTGATAAACTTTATTGTTTACAACCTCATTTATATACCGCTAATGTTCCTTTACCAGTCACAGTTGATTTAAGACCTCAATGTCCTCCAGTTTATGATCAAGGTCAACTTGGTAGTTGTACCGCCAATGCAGGTTCTTGTGCCGTTCAATTTGATATGATGGATCAAAAAGAAAACGTTGAAACACCCTCTCGTTTATTCCTTTACTATAATGAACGTGTTATGGATGGTGATGTCAAAGAAGATGGCGGTTCTTCTCTAAGAACATGCATTAAAAGTATCAATACCTCAGGCGTTTGTGGCGAAACTTTATGTCCTTATGTTGCTTCAAATTTCGCTGTTAAACCTAGTACTGCTGCTTATACCGAAGCCAAAACCCACAAAGGTGTCTTATCTTATCGTGTAAATCAAACTTTGTATGATCTTCAACACTGTGTTTTTAGTGGTCGTCCCTTCATTTTCGGTTTTACCGTCTTCGAAAGTTTCGAAAGTCAAGCCGTTGCTCAAACAGGTACCATGCCTATGCCCGCTCAAGGTGAACAACAACTCGGTGGTCATGCTGTTACATGTGTAGGTTACAAACCAGGTTATTTCATTGTTCGCAATTCTTGGGGCGCCGATTGGGGTGACAAAGGCTATTTTTACATGCCAGAAGCCTTCATGTTGAATGCCAGTTTATGTAACGATTTCTGGTGTTTACAATCCATTAAATAAATGAGTAATATTTGATTAAATTTTTATGAATTTAATCAAATTGGCTATGTTTTTTATTCTGAAATTTATTACCTTAATATTGTTTTATGTACAACCTTTCATTGATCGTGAAGCTTTATTAATGTATATTAGAGAGTTTTTTCCTTCTGATAGCATGTTTTTCTTTTCACTCATGTTAGGTGTCAATTATCTTACTCGTATTATTGTTGATATCTTTTATATGACTATCTATTATTTTCAACCAACATGTTTAGAAAAATATCGTATTAACAATGAGTGGTTATGGAATACCGATGATCATTACAATATTAGAATTCTAAAAACTATTCTACATTACGGTTTGCTTAATCTTATTATCTTCATTCCTCTAACTTACATTTCATTTAATCCTAATATTGATTATACTGATGTTGATCCTTGGTATATATCTTTTATTCAAATTATGTTCAGTTTGATTTTATATGATGCTATGTTTTATATTATTCATCGTTCTTTACATTCTAAATATCTATTCTGGATTCATAAAATGCATCATGAATATATTAATACAGTTATTTGGGCCGATGCTAATACCGGTTTAATTGAAGTAATATTAGTTGCTGTATTACCTAATATTATTATCGGTAATATCATTCATATGAAAATGTATACTCAATTGATGTTGATTGTTGTTTCTATCTCTCTCGGAATTTCTCAACATAGTAACTATCTTTTACCTTATTCTCCTTTTGATTTAATTCCTTTTGGTGATACTATTGGAGGACATGTTGAACATCATCGTTTACGTAATGTTAATTTTGCTCCTTATTGGTCTTATTTGGATCGAATTTTTAATACTTATAAAGCATGAATAAAAGTCTTTGTTATTTATTTTTATTGTAGACTTCTTGATATAATACAAATATTGATCATAATCTGATCAATATTTGTATTATACCAAATTCAATTATTTTTTAATATGTCAGCAACTGCTCCATTTAGTCAACCGAATCCATTTCATCATGCTACTGTTATTGCTGTTGATATAAGGGATAAAGCGCTAGATACTGTTCAAGCCAATCAAGCTCAAGCTCAAACTAATCTAGATAAAGCTAAAGTTAATCTAGCTAAAGCTGTTCAATTTCAAGGATTTGGCATGAATCAAGTTCAAGATCAAGCTGATCAAGCTATTCAAGCTCGAGCTAATCTAGCTCAAGCTGAAGCTAATCTAGCTCAAGCTAATCAAGTTGAGGTTGTAACTGAAATTTCAATTCAAGAGAAAATCAACGCGGAAGTCGAAGATGTCAAAAAGCAAACTAAAAAAACACAAATCATTTCATTGAAAAAACGTAAATTACAGTACGAAAAGGAAATTCATGCGAAATTTGCCAAAATTGACTTGATTGATGAAATGTTGAAGGAAGAATTGAAAAATGAATCACTTTAACAAATTTATATAACAATCACTTTGTATAAGTCACAACCATCGATTCGCGACCTTTTTTACAAATGTTTAACCATTGTTCATAGTTTAATTCAATATTGCCAAAAACAGATTCTTTATGATCTACTAAATATTGGGCTACTTCTTCTATCGTTGTCAATGGTGGTGTTAGTGGAGTTCCTTCTGAAGTATCTTCATACATCATAAAATGGGTTCTCTCTGTTTCAGGCCAATCAGGCATATATTTATTTATTGATATTGTATCTGTTGGATCGTATTGATAAAAGAGAGGTATATAGTGTCCTTTTGTATCTTTCGGATGTTGCCAATTAGAAGGTACTTTACGTATCTCTCGACCCATTTTTGTATATATTATACTTAATAAATATATTATATTTATTAAAATTTCTCCTAAATTAGTTATTTACATTCAAAGTAATTTTTTATGTCTAATTCATAACGATTACAGGTATTACCGATATACCTATACAAATCATACTCAAATTTAAATTTAAATATTCATGAGAATACATTTTTAGGAGATATTGCTGCAGCTCCTAAAAATAAGCAACTAACTGCTAACAGGTGTTTTCCTAATTCATAACGATTATAGATTACAGGTATTACCGATATACCTATAAAAATCATACTCAAATTTAAATATTCATGAGAATACATTTTCAGATAGAGAGATTCATAATATTTCAGATTTAATCAATTTTTCATAGTTTTCTTTGATATGGCATTTATTGTTAATTCAGTTATATTTATTTCATGACGAGCTGCTTCACAAGCTGATCTAAATGATCTTTTAGTATAAAACATACAACTAGGAGATCCAATTTTGCTATAAATTCTTACAGCAGAGGTTGATCTTGAATCTATGTAATAACCTTCAGGAATTTCTGGTTTATCAATAACATAAAAAAGCAATTCTCCATCTGATGAATGTAATGAGCACCTCTGTGGTGGTGTCTTTTGTGTCTTAAAACAACAGAACATTTATAATTATATATAATAAATCAATAATTTCAAAGAAATATATCACATAATATTACATAATATATTCCTTTATTAAATGTTTTATATGTAATTTATTGAATATGTTTCATTTTATTGAGATAAATATTTTATCAAATTGATTATATATTTATCTTTGGTTTCAGTATCTTCTTCCATTTTAGTTATTTTTTCATTCAATGATTTTATTATATTTTGTAATTTTGATATTTCTATATTTTTTTCCTTTATTTCATTTTGTTGTCTATTGATTGTCTTATTTCTAGATTCTAGTACAGTTTTATCTCTTTTACTAGCTTCTTTCAAATTTCTCATGTTTTTTAATATTTCTATTTCATAAACATTAGTCATAAATTTATATATCTTCTCTTCCATTGTATTTTTCCAATTTACTAACATATCAATCGGAAAATCCTTTATATTTAAATCGACCATTCTTTCACATGTTGGACATAATAATATTCCATTTGTTTCTCTTCTTATTACATGTTTTTCATCTTCATTTTTTGCTTCTCTTGGTCCTGTAGGTGATGCAGCTATAATATGACCCACAATTGCTAGTGTTTTATTCTCCATCCACAAAAATTTATTACATGATGGATTATTACATATATATCCACTAGATGATTTTATTAAATTCTTTATATTTGGGCTGAATTCCTTTCTACTCATCCTTTTTATATATGCAATATAATCAAAATTTAATTAAATATCAAAGTAATTTTTAATATAATTAGTGAGTAATTAACTATCTAATATTTCATTTAACTATCAAATATTTCATTTACTAATTTATAATTATATTCAGGAATAGCATGTTGTCCTAATCGACGCATTGTATCTTGATGATATTCTTTAGCACTTTCACATTTATTATAAAGTTTCTGTAAATATCCATATGCACAAATTCCTATTGTTAACATTAAACTATCTTTGATTAAGATTAAACAGAATATTACCTTGACATATGTTAACATTAATGGCATTGTTTGTATCATATATGAGATTAATACTATTTCTCCAATGGTCATTAAAGTGAAAAAATTCATTAATAATATTTGTAATATACAATGTTCTTCTTTATTGATACGATAATTTATACCATTACATAAATATTGAAACATTGAAAAGGCAATTATACCCAAATAATAGCTGATATTTGGAATGTCCGTTATTGCAAAAATTGTTAAAAATATATTATAAACTATAGTGCTATAAACCACTAAATATTCTAAAAATACTAATGTTTGAATTGTTCGGGCTACTCTAATATTGATTTCTTTGGTTGGTATTGTCATTTTATAACCTTAGAATTTTCTTAATTTTGTTTAGTTTTTATCAATTTTTATCAATTTTTATAGTTACGAAAAATTGATAAAAATTATATAAATATATATATACTAATCAATGAGTGAACAAATATCATCTTTTATTTGGAATTCAAATACCTTTTCTTTATATAGTAATTGTTGGAATAACAAACCTTTAGATCAAGTCAAAGAAATCAATCCTCAATATTCTAGTATAATAAATAGTCTTACAAAAGAACAAATTAATCAATATAATTATTGGTTATCATTAACAACTGAACAAAAAGATAACTTAATTGATGAATATTTTTAAAATTAAATTTTTGATTTATTTTATTAAAAATGGCTACAATTATTGGTACTTTTTTAGGAGCAATTTCTGGATTTAGTTATGGTGCAAATACTCTTAAAAATTATAATATTTCAGATGATATAAATCGTCTTTTTACTTGTGCTATTACTGGTGCTATTGCTGGAGGAACAGTCGGTATTAGTTTAGATACTTATTTTATTACTTATCATCGTAGAATAATTTAAAAAGTTATAAATCTATGAATTATACTCTATGATATAATTCATATTTGATTTCTAAGATCATAACTAAATTATGCGCTTATTATGGAATTTATTATTGATATTAGTGAACCATGGTTTACCAAAATTAAAAATGGGGAAAAGACAATTGAAGGTAAAAAAGCTTCTCCTCAATGGATCAAAATTAAAGTTGATGATATTATCATTTTTCGGAATTCATATCAACCAACTTTCAAAGCAAAAGTAATGAAAATCAATCATTATAAAGGTCCGAATGCTCTTCAAAAATATTTTGAAGCTGAAGGTTTTGCTAGGACTACTCCAGGAAAAGATACTTTTGAACAAGCTTCACAAGTGTATTTAACTAAACCTGTTAATTGGACTCATGAAGAAATTGATTTAAATGGAATGTTAGCATTCCATATTGAATTACTCTTTGTATTTATATGATCGCCATTATTAGCTTTTACATAATCAAAGTGTTAATTGTGGTGTTATTTTATATATAAATGTAATAAGCCCATTATACCCAAACCTATACCAATTTTGTTTAAAAGTACTCCTTTTTTTACATATTCCTGATCTTCGAAAGATAAAACGAGAGATGTTGTAGAACATATCAACGAGGTCAATAATAATCCACCAGTTATTATACCTCGAGTTAGTTGAATCTCTTGATTCACAATTATTTGAAGTTCTTGGCTCATCAGTTATATTTGTATTTAAATTTTATCAAATTTTAGTTATCAAAGTTTTAATGCAAATGCCGGTAATCGAAACCGGGATGTGATTGTATAAAAATCATGTTTTGCCACTAAACTACACAGGCGAAATCTCTTGATGCAATTTTTTCTCATATTCAATCATCTTTTCTTTTTTGATTCCTCTTATTAGCATATGTTCATCTAATTGTCGTTGAAATGAAGGATCATTTTGAATTAAATCATATGCATAAACTAATCCTACATATCTAGAATCAGGTAAAATCCAAGATTTTGAAGGAGTATTCATAATTGTATCAGGACCATATTCAAGACTGACAAATGTCACCAATATTCGACCATTGTTATTGGTGGATTCTGAACATCCAAATAATCCCCAACTTTGAGATGGTGAGAACCAAGCATGACCAAGTTCCGAAGAAGACATGATGTTTTTAATGAAATATAAGAAATTTAATATCAATTTCCGATTTTATCAAAGAGTATAGCATTATTTTCAAAGTTTATAATAATTATTATACAAAGTTAATGTTAATCAGTGGCTTGCATTATGAGCTTTACACTTGATCTGACTTTCAGAGGACCTTGATCGATCATGTTGCGTCCTTCACCAACATAGGACAAAAAGATCGGATCTTGTTTTTCCTCTTGTGGATCCTCTTGAATCTCAACCAATTGCATGCCTTTTCCTGGTGTCAGTTGATCACTTATCACATTTGCTTTTGAATATGCCTGAGAAATCGCCTGACGCAGAGCCTCACGTCGCACTGAGACTACATCAGCATCATTGGCATGATAACTAATACTTTCAATGCGAGTTGCACCAACATTGAGGGCTGTCTCAATAAACATATATACCATTGAAATGTCCTCGCGAACAAAAATCGCACGTATATGGTACATTGATAATTCATTGAGAGTAAAAGTTTTTCTTCACGAATTGGATTCATTTTCCAAACAGGAGGAAGATTGGTATCCTCCAAAATAATGGTAGGATTTGTCTGTGTTAGATTTTGAATTACAGATAACTTTTTCAATAAATTATCACAGGCAATATTTATTTTTGAACCGATGCCTTCAATACTTAATGTAACACGTGCAAATGATACATTTACATGTACTTCGGAGCTTCCAGTTGTTTTGATCATTTTAATATTCTTTTTAATTTAAATTGCATAACTCTTAGAAATCAATTTCTGATTAATTTTTACAAAGTAGATAAAATGATCTAAATGAAATCACCAAATCTAAGTTTCAATGAATTACATGTCTCAAATACAGATGATTCATAATCTCCATCAAAAATCATCTCCAAATCTGGTTTGTTCTGTTCTTGTAACTTTTTTCTAGCATAACTGTTGTTTACATTTGATAACATACGTAATATTTTCAGTTGCATCATAGATACTATTGGATATTCCAACTCCAAAATCCATAACTGTACATATGTTGACAATTTCAATGGCGCCATGCTAATTGCAAAATCAAACACATGAGATAAAACCTCATTTGTCAATGTTTGCAAAATGAAATTTACACGAGATTTCATGTTATACAGCAATTCCCTTTCTTTTTGTTCTTCTAATGAAAGGGAATTGTTATAATACAGCAATTCCCTTTCATTATTTTCTTCTAATGAAAAAACATAATCCAATGACTGATCCGTTCTTTGATGTTCTGTCATTAGAAAAAACATCCTAAGACTGAGCAATTTTTCATTTTTTTTGAAACGTTCAATCGCATTTTTTAACACTTGATACATTCGCATGACAGCCGATATGTAATTAGGATGTTCGATATTGAATTTATTATCCATCATCTTGCAAAATCTATACAAGTTATGAATACAATCTTTTAAATCTGAAAATTCCATTATGTTGGAAGTTGGAACACATTTTTTCGACAAGATATTGAAAAACACTTCTGGTAGCTTTTCCATCGAATCTATAAAGATGTCATTCAATGACATTTGATGATCTCTTGTTTCTGGAATCTTTATTCGCATTTTATTGACATCAAAATCAAGTGATTTATCTGACAATTGATTAACAAATACGAAATCAATATCAAGATCGTTCATATCACTGTATGGAATTGAAATTTTAATGACTTTGATATTTGGTAAACTTTGGTTATTAAAGTAACCTCCACCAGGTTCTCTCTTAATATATTTTGTGTAGTTGTATTGAATCGTTTCGCTGATAAGGATTCCATCTTGACCTACTATCAGAATATCTCTATCTTTGATCAATTTATTTGCAAACAAATCTCGAACCGCGCCACCAAAAAGATCAAAATCAACCTCTAAGCGTTGATTATGGATCAACTCATGGATAGATTTGATTATTTTTTGTTCATTGATGAAATTCATCTCATTAGTCATACGTTTTGACAATGCAGCATAATCATATTTGGTATTCATTTGAAAATTGATTAATAGTATGATTATTAATCAATTTCTGATTTTATCAAAGAGGTTATAAACTAATAAAGGTTTTGGCTTGTAAAGCGAGATTACCTAAAACTGTCGCTAATCTATCTTTATAACATTGTGAAACCTCTGGAATTTCAATAGCATATCCAGAAATATAATAAGTATCATGAACATCATCTAAACTATATCCAATAAAAAGTTCTTTAAGGCCATTATTTTTTTCCATCAAACAGCATTTAAGACCATTCCCCATTTTATTTGCAATCCATATAACTGAGTCTACCTCATAATCAGAACCCTCTGGAAATTTCATATCAACCAAATTCCAATTTTCTTTTATTTCTTTGATATCAGCTTCTTTAGCATTTAACAAAAATTGTTGAAGTAATTCATTTAAGTTCTTAGCATTATTTATCTTTACTCCATAAAGATAAGAAATATAATTATACATTTTACCAATCGTTTTATAAAATTAATATTATCAATTTTTCAATAATGTATTAGTCAAAGTAATATTAATTATTATACGGCATATTTTTGTACCCATTCTCTTGCAGTGGCATCAAATTTTGGTCGATTGGTCTTAAATTCTTGTGCTGCTTCTGGTACTAATGGATCATCTGGATTAGGATCTGCTAATAATGATGAAATTGATAATAAAACCCTTGATATGGTTAGAGCTGGACTCCATTGATCTTTGAGAATATCTAGACATATTGCTCCATTTCTATTGATATTGGGATGATAAATTTTGGTTACAAAATTGATTTTTGGTGGTTTAAAAGGATAATCCGCTGGAAATTGGATATTCAAAAAAAATACTCCTCCATGATATACAGTTCCTTCAGGTCCCATTATAGTCGATGTCCATTTAAATAAATCTTCACCTATTGGACCAGCACTAATATTGGTTGGAGGATCCTTTTGCAAATCTGCCAATTCTTTGTTAATTCGTCGTAAGGCCATTTATATATCTATAGTTTTTATTATCTTTATTACAGAATCAAAATTTTTTAATCAATTTTTTATAATAATTTTGATTTATTTTTATTATCTCATAAAATATATTATAATATTTATAACATATGCAAGAAGGAATAGATTATATATTGGTCAATGCAAATTCATTTAAAACCCCATCTGGTTGGACTTGTGATCAATGTAATCTTTCTTTTTGCCCATCTAATGAATATACTTATGACATAACAAGACTTCATATACCTAAGAGTGATCAATGTAAAAATTTAAATACTAAAAAAATTTGTTGGCGTCACGAATATGGTATGCATATTCTATTAAAATGTACTCAATGTCCTAAAAATTATACAACTAAAAACATTGATTATATTGGTGCTAGATCTATTTTTACAGAACCAAGTTTCACAACAATGTGTAATTGTGATAACGCTCATTATGAACATATTTGTGATGAAAATAGTTAAATTTTTGCTAATATTTATTAACTTTGCTTATATCTGTTTATTTTGATTATCTGTTTACTTTGATTATTTTGTAATTGTAAATATTCATCTAATGTTGAACTATTCTGAATATTTTGTATTTCATTTAGATTTGTTTCATATGAATAATAGTCTGAATCTATAATTTGTTTATTCCTATAGATTTCTATTATTATTTTTTTAATATTCTTTGTATTTTTTTCAAATTGAAACCAATTTATATTTTCTATTATTACACTATTTATCATTTTTTTAGCTTTTAAATATTGATAAATCATTTTATCATCTTTATAAATATTTTTTTCATCCACTTGATGAAATGAAATTGAAGAATAAAGTCTTATTGTTATATTTTCTAAACGATTCATTTGAGATAAATAATTAATATTAGTATAATACGACCTCATATTATTCATTTCTATTACAAGATTTTTAATTTTTATGTTTTCAAGTCCTTTTTCTGGTATATTCATTGAAATATTTACGTATAAATTTAATCCTCTGTAAGTGTTTATATTCGTTAATTCTTCTAATTCTAATATTTTTATTAATGATCCATCATCTAACCAGATGCTTATTAAGGATGACATTTTCTTTATTCCTTCAATAGTTATATTTTTATTACCTCTTAGATCTATTTCACATAATTCTACAAATTTTGCTAAATCATCATTTGTAATAGTATCATTTCCAGTTAATACTAATTTTTTGATTCCCTTTGGTATTCCTCTAGCAGTTATTTTATCATTATAACTTAAATCTAAATCAGTTACATTATTTGGTATATCTCCATTTTCTCTAATATTATCACAAAATAATCTCATTTTTAATCGACCAAATTTAGAATATAAATCTTGTTTGCGATAATTGGCTTTTAATTTAAAAGCTTCATTTGTTACTAAATAATCATTTATTTGACGACTTATCAATCTATTTTCTTTTTTATGTTCTATTATACGACTCCAAATATGATCCATTTATATCATATACTTGATTTATTTTTATATCAAATTTATCATTCTGATTTTTGTTAGATCATTTTTGATAAAATGTGTCAAAGGTAAGCTGGATATATTATGAATTAATTCGTTTTTTTGGTCCTAAAATAAATATAAGTTTTTTATTGTATTGATTTTAGATTAATTGCGTGAGAAGGGCTATAGCTTTGATGACATTGATAGCGTTGGGAGCCTTCCGGCGGCGAGACCCCTGGGCGAGCCAGTGGACCGATCTATGACTCAGAGACCCCTAAATAAGACTAGGATCGGTCCACTGGCTCGCCCA
>Ga0302280_1003417_pt1 | contig 11512 bp, 9 predicted proteins | sample III_Fen_E1_1_FD_198771 | JGI IMG/M metagenome (GOLD analysis project Ga0302280, IMG submission 198771) | Peat permafrost microbial communities from Stordalen Mire near Abisko, Sweden - III_Fen_E1_1 | ecosystem: Environmental > Terrestrial > Soil > Wetlands > Permafrost | place: Sweden: Abisko...
GGCGGCCCCGCGCGCCCATGCGCGCGAAGCCAAGGGCGCGGATGCACCCGCCCGGCGTCTGAGGGCAGCCTTGATGAGTCACCATCAAGGCTCGATGGTATGATACCGGCGAGCCATGGCACGCCGCCGGTATTGGGCCTCAGCAGAGCGGTCAGGACGCTAGCCATAGGGGTGGTGGGAAGCATGGTGATGTTTGCCACGGTTGGAAAAACCTCCGCCCGCGAAGTCGCTGCCGATGCCTGGTTTCAACGTGATTTTGACGCCAATTTAGCCTTGTGCGCCGTGCACGACAGTCAACCCGATTGGTGCCAGAAATGGATCAACGCCATGGAAGGGGCTCGCCCCAAAACCATTTCGTTGTCGGTGCCTGAATGGCAAAGACTGACCTTCGTTGACAACATGATGGTGTGCTCAACCCTGTTACCGCCCGATTGGTGTCCCGCTTGGCGGGCTGCCATGAAACTGGTCACGCAAGACCCCGCCTATGTCGATCTGGTTACGGCTCCAGCCGCACGTCGGATCAAAGAGGAAGACGAACGTAATGCCCGAATCCAGGCCTGGAGAACCACCCTTACCCATGTCGGTCTCAATAAAGTTACGCCATCGGATATGGATTTAATTCGAAAACAGGTTATTGATGGGAATGCCGATGCTATGGAGATTTTAGCCTGGATGTATATGAAAGGCTATGGGGTTCCTCGTAACTATGGACGGGCCTACGAGTATTATGGACGGGCGATCCTTGCTGGGCGGAATGACCTACGCCCAATCCTCGATTCATTGTGGCCGGCCCTGAATGAAGCGCAAAAGAATGAACTCCGTTTCCTGTTCAAGTGACCAATACGACCCTACGCCGTTCGTTCTCCGGCATTTTGCTTGCGCCTTTACCGAATGAAGAGCAGGCTTGCGGCTGGATGATCATGAGGATGTCGATATGGACGCGCTCTCTGCAATGACGGGATCAAGTCCGGTCGCAGGAATGGCCGCAGCCGTTGGAGTCTCCGCCCAAAACGCCGACGCCCAGGCCGGCGCAAAGCTGTTCAAAGACAACGAATCGGCCTCGCTGGCGGTAGCGACCATGGCGTCGTCGCTTCCCGACAACCCAAATCTTGGCCGCAACGTCAACGTCACGGCGTGAATTACGGCATCATACCGGCGAGCCCTGATACTGACACATCGCCGGTCCTCGGGCCGCGACGGCGGCCCCGCGTCCTCGTGGACGCGAAGCCCTAGTGTGTGGACTCTCGCCGGCATCACACTGGCTTGCGGCCTTCGGCGATGGCAGCGCGGGCCAAAGCATCGGCGCGCTCGTTTTCGGGATGACCGGCATGGCCGCGCACCCAGTGGAAGGCGATGTCGTGCCGCTCTTGGGCCGCATCGAGTCGTTCCCAGAGGTCACGGTTCTTGACCGGCTTACGATCCGCAGTCAACCAGCCCTTGGCGCGCCAACCTTTGATCCATTTGGTGATGCCGTCACGCAAATACTGGCTGTCGGTATGTAAACGCACCTGAACCGGACGCTTCAAGGTTTCCAGAGCCATAATCGCCGCCAACAACTCCATGCGATTGTTCGTGGTCAGCGGCTCGAACCCTTTTAGCTCTTTTTCAACGGCCCCATAGCGCAGAATCGCCCCCCAACCGCCCGGCCCTGGGTTGCCGCTGCACGCACCATCGGTAAAAATATCGCAGCCTGGCCCCTCTGAAGAGTCTGGGAGTATGTTCGTCACGCTTCGCCCACCCCGCCAGGTCCATCAAGGCAATAGTCCCCGATCCCGCGTACACTTTGATGGAAGCGCAACTTACGCAGATACTCTAATGGATTTTTCGGCGTCACAAAAGCACCCGATGGCCGGTTTACCCAATCATACAGGCGCGTGAGGAGGAAGCGCAACGCAGCCCCCCGCGCCAGCAGCGGCATCGCCGCGAGTTCCTCGGCGGACAGAGGGCGAACCCGCCGATAACCGGCAAAGAGCTGACGAGCCTTGGTGGCGTTAAACGAATCGTTGGCCTCGAAACACCATGCATTAAGGCAGATTGCCAAGTCATAAGCAAAAAAATCTGTGCAGGCGAAGTAGAAATCAATCAATCCAGACAGAGATTCGCCGCGAAAAAAGACATTATCAGGAAACAGATCGGCATGAATCACGCCCGTCGGCAATCCTGTCGGCCAAGATGCGACCAATTTGGCCAATTCGGCATCCAACAACGCCTTCAGTCCGGATTGTACACCATCTGCCGATTCGCGACATTTCTGGTATAACTCTCCCCAACCAACTACCGACAGCGCATTGGGGCGAATCATCGGAAAATCGGCACCAGCCAAATGCAGGCGAGCCAAGGCCTCGCCCACCGCCGCGCAATGCCAGGGCAGCACCCGACGCGGCCACAGGCCCTCTAGAAAAGTCACGATCACCGCAGGCCGCCCGCACAACTGGCGCAACGCCGCCCCATCCGAAGCATGCACCGGCAAGGGACACGCCAAGCCTTTATCGGAGAGATGCTCCATCAGGCGTAAAAAAAATGGCAAATCCTCGGGCCGCACCCGCTTTTCATACAGCGTCAGAATGTGCGGTCCCTGCTCGGTCACCAACAGATAGTTGGTGTTCTCCACCCCTTCGGCGATCCCCTTACAGGACCGCACAGCACCCAGCGGATACTGGGCGACAAAGGCTTCCAGGTCTTCGTCGGAAACTTCGGTATAAACGGCCATCGCCAGCCGACTAAAGCAAACGGCCTTCGAGGTCAAGGGGGGGGCCGCTTTTTCAACGATGGATCGGATAATACCGGCGAGCTATAACAATGACACACTGCCGGTATCGGGCCGCGACGACGGCCCCGCGCGCCCATGCGCGCGAAGCCAAGGGCGCGGATGCGCCCGCCCGGCGTCTGAGGGCAGCCTTGATAAGTCACCATCAAGGCTCGATGGTATAAAAGGCGCCGTCAAAAGCCCTACATCGGCCATCGACACTCCGGCAGGCGGGCGCTTATGCTGGAAACCGGCGAACAACCATCATGATCGATGGCATGACAGGATGTCCCAACCACGTCAGGAGTTCCCAGCGATGATCCGCCTGATGCGACTACTGGTCGCGTTGCTCGCCCTGGAGCCATTGAGCCAAGCGTGGGCCGACGAAGGCCGCCAACCCTTGCATAACGCCAACCCCGCAAATCCCCTGTTTGAATGTGGTCAGAAAACCATCGGGCAGGTGGCCTGTCAGGCTGGGAATCGCTGCAAATGCATCTACAACGCCTTTGGTGACGCGATGCGCGGCCTTCCCCCCGGTTATCGCTGGGATTGCGGCTTGGAACAGGGAAGCTGCCTGGTTGATGTTCCCGCCACAACCAGCGGCAGCGAAGGTGCCCCACCGGCGGCGGCCCCCACCCCGACACCGCAGGTCATCGCCCCTTATGGCGGCGGCGCCTCGGAGCGGTAAGACCAATGGCCTTGGGCGTTGACACCATCGAGCCTTGATGGTGACTCATCAAGGCTGCCCTCAGACGCCGGGCGGGCGCATCCGCGCCCTTGGCTTCGCGCGCATGGGCGCGCGGGGCCGCCGTCGCGGCCCGATACCGGCGATGTGTCAGTATCAGGGCTCGCCGGTATGACACGTCCGCAGCATCCTCAGACGCCGGGCGGGCGCATCCGCGCTCCCTGGAGTCCACACACTGGGGCTTCGCGTCCACGAGGACGCGGGGCCGTCGTCGCGGCCCGATACCGGCAGTGTGTCATCGTTATAGCTCGCCGGTATCAGACCCTTTAATCTGCCCCGCTTATTCTCCTGGAGAGTCGTCGGCATGTTCCCGACGAATCTCCAGAATGTCCGACAGGATGCCAATGAATCGATCCACCAATTCGGGATCGAAATGGCTTCCGGCGTGCTTGCGCAGGTAAGCGATCGCGTCGGGCACTGGCCATGCCGGCTTATAAGAGCGACGTGAGGTCAGTGCGTCGAACACGTCGCAAATGGCTGCGATACGCCCTTCAATGGGAATCTCCAAGCCTTTCAGGCCCTGGGGATAGCCATGACCATCCCACCGTTCATGGTGGCTTTCCACGATATTGGCGGCCATCCGTAAGAGATCGTCGGCATGGCTGCCCAGGATCGACAATCCGATCTCAACGTGACGCTGCATGAGCGCCCGCTCGTCGGGATCAAGAAGCCCCTCCTTTAACAGCACCCGATCAGGAATGCCGATCTTGCCAACATCATGCATCGGGCTGGCGTAAAGGATCAGCTCCCCGAACGCCTCCCCCAATCCGGCGGCCAGCGCCAATCGTTGGCAGCCTTTGCTCATTCGGATCACATGCATGCCGGTCTCGTTATCCCGGTATTCTCCGGCCCGGCTCAGGCGGTGAATGATCTCCAGCCGGGTCCGCTCCAGCTCCCGAGTTCGGTCCCGCACCATCTGCTCTAACTGCTCGCTCTGGCGTTGGCGCTCCCGGTACTGGGCGCGTACAACCAAAAGGTTTCGTATCCGGTGCAGAACTTCCAGCCGTTCAAAGGGTTTGGTGAGATAGTCCTTGGCCCCCAGTTCCAGCGCCCGCAGGCGGGTGGAGCGGTCGGTCGATGCCGTCAAAACCAACACCGGCAAGTAATCGCCGCCAGCCATCTCTATTAATTGCTTCATCACGGCGAAACCATCAAGCCGTGGCATCTGGATATCCAACAAAACCAGATCAAAATCCATCTGTCGATGCAGGTCAAAGACCAATTCAGGATTGGTCAGGCCGGTCACCGAGGTATAACCAGCACCGGCCAAAATGCTTTCCAGCAGACTGACATTCATAGGGGTATCGTCGACGATCAGGATTCGGGCGTTTCGAATCGCATCCAACTGATCGCTCATATAAAAATCCCCGTTATCAAGACTTGGGCATTGATAGGTCAGCCACCGTCCACCCTTCAAGGAGAAAGAGCGGGCCAGCGGAACCTGCGACACATCACATATATTGATATTCTACCGCAGATGCGGTTTGGCTTATCATCGGAAGACGAGCACCGATGGGGTTTGACACGGGAAAAAGACAGACCCCATCGGTCAGATTTGATCTCACGAAGACTCATTGGGCCGACACGCCACGGATGAGAGTCGAGTCACCAGCGGCCACAGCAACGCAGCGCAGCCAACAAGCCAGGACAACGCCAGTGTCGCCGTGGCTCCGGCAATGCCATAGGTCTGGCACAAGACCACATTGAGCGGCAACAGCACCGCGCCCTGAACCATGGTGATCCGCAGATTGTACCAGTACAGCTCCAGGGCCAAGACCATGGGTCGCGCCCAAAATAACATGGTAACAATCCCGCCAGCCGCCAGCAACACCTGGAGGGTTACGGTCGCGGGTTCAAAGGCGACACCAAATATCAAGATGATCGCCGATCGCGCGATCAGAATCCCAATCACCGTCCCCACCGCAACCAAGGGCAACCAAGTTCGGCACAGGAGAAGAATACGTCTGCGAATCTCGGCCATATCCCGCCGAACCACCAACTCGCTAAAGTCCTGGTAGATCACCAGTCCGAGCATCTCGCCCACACGCATCACCGCCGCCGCCAAGCTTTTCCCCAAACGGTACCAGCCAACATCCTCGGCAGGGCGGCAGAAACCCAGGATCAGCGTGTCGGCCTCTTTGATCATCGAGGAAAAGATGCTTGAGAAGAACGTCGCTCCCATGAATCCCCAAAAGGCGCTGATCTCCCGACGGCGAGAGACAAAGCTCGATCGGATCAGCCCCCCTGCGGTCACCCCATGGCCGTCGGCCATCGCTCGAATCAAACAGGCTCCGGTCACCCCAAACTGGATCAACCCTGCCAGCAGCGTCAGCCATGCCGCCGTTGCCAGAGTCAAGGTTCCGGTTCCCCACAAGAGCGCCAGCCCGCCCACCCGCAGTAAAGGAAAGCCGGCGTTCAGAGCGGCGATAGCACGATACCACCCCAAATCCCGAGCAACGCTAAACCAAACTTGATCAAAAACGCCGCATAATTGTGCGCCGCCAATCAGCACATACAGCGGCACCGCATCCGCACCACCAGGAAGCATCCCGGCTATCCACGGCACCGAAATCACAATCACCAAAAGCGCCAAGCTGCGGGTGGCAATATCGGTGGCCAAAGCCGAAGCCAACAAGACCTCGAGTAAGCCATGATCTTGACGATGCTGCAAATCCACCAGATACCGGGTCACCGGCTCTGATGTCCGAAAAGTGCATAAAGAATAGGCGACCAGCACATAAGCCTGCACCCCGCTCCAAATCCCGAAATGCGCGGGCCCCAATGTTCTTGCTAAAATAAGGGTTTGAAGCAAAGCCAACCCCATACCGGCGGCGCCACCGCCGAACAAATAGACGCCATTGGCGAACAGGCTGCGCAAGGACGAACTCACCGATCTCAACTTTCGCTTGTTATAAAACGAGGAGCAGCACACGGTAACATCGCGGCATTTCGTGCCCTGATACCAGCGGCCTCTGGCGTTCACACCCCCAAGGCCCCACATCCCGGCCGCTCGAAGTGGCGACGTTACCAGATTGTTAGCGTCGGCATCAGTGCTTCTTGGTGATAAGACTGCCTATTAATAAAGCATTAATTTGCCGCAGCGCAGCACAGGATCGGGGCCAAAACCACCCGGCGATTTCATTCGTTAACCGAAGGCCGGAATGAGCCCCCGCCCTTGCCCATTCAAACCCTGCCTTAGCAAGGGGTTACTCCTTTTTTCTGGTTGTCCAAAACACGCATGCCTGTCATGCCGAATTATGGCACAGCCCATGCACTCCTTTTCCGGGACAGCCACGACATCTCATCCAGAGGACCGGACTCGTCGATGGATCACCCCCTTCGGATTCGCTTGGCTACCGAAGGGCCGTGTCTGGCCGAGCCGGAATCGTGTCGTCGTTGAGGAAACAAACCCATGATCGGCAGCGTTCCTACCAACAGCACGGCCATTTCCCTGGTTAGCCTCTACGAAATCAGCAAGATGCTGAGTTCGTCGCTAGACCTGGAGCGCACGCTTCTTGATATTCTGAATCTGCTGGCCTCATACCTACAGATGCGCCGAGGGACGATCGCGATCAAGAAAAGCGATAGTCACGCGTTGACAATCCTGGCTGCCGCCGGCATGGCCCCCGAAGCGGTGCGAAAAGGGGATGCCCGGCTGCCGCTGGCGGTGGCCCGCAGCACGGTATCCTCGGGCATGCCCTATGTGGTGCAAGATGTGGCGAGCGAGCCCGATCTGGCCGATCATGCCGGTCTTTTGACCTTGGGTGCAGATGAACGGATTTCGCTGATTGCGGTCCCGTTAAAAAGCGGAGGCAAGCCGTTCGGCGTCTTAATCGTTGATCGAATCTGGGGCGCCGGCGCCTCGGTCAATTTCGAAGCCGACGTGCGCCTGTTGGTGATGGTGGCCAATCTGATTGGCCAGACGCTGGCGCTACACCAGCACATTGCCGAGGATCGGCGCCTGTTAATGGATGAATCCTGTCGACGCCAGGATGCCGCCCGTGCTGCCACTGGGGCGGGCTCTGGTCGCCGCTGCCAGATGCAAGCAATGACCGGCGGCAGCCGCCCAATGCAGGCGCTTTATGCCGAAATCGACCAAGCTGCGCCCACCCGTTCAACCGTCATGATCAGAGGTGAAAGCGGAACCGGCAAAGAGCTGATCGCACGGGCTATCCACACGTTAAGCAAGGTTAAAGACGGCCCTTTCATTCGGGTTAATTGTGCGGCCTTACCCGAAGGCTTGTTGGAAAGCGAATTGTTCGGCCACGAAAAAGGCGCCTTTACCGGCGCCACCCAAGATCGCAAGGGCCGATTCGAGCTGGCCCATGGCGGCACTCTGTTTTTGGATGAAATCGGCGAAATCTCCATGCCGTTCCAGGCTAAATTGTTGCGGGTGCTTCAGGAGGGCGAGTTCGAACGGGTCGGTGGCATGAAGACCGTCAAGGTCAAGGTCCGCTTGATTTGCGCTACCAACCGGAATCTTGAAGAGGCGGTTGCCCAAGGCCGGTTTCGTGGTGATCTTTACTACCGGATCAATGTCGTCCCGATCTTTGTTCCGGCATTGCGTAACCGTCAAGATGACATTCCAATGTTGGCCGAGGCCTTTCTGGCCCGCTTTAATGAAGAAAATGAGCGTCGCCTCCGCTTTGCCCCCCGCGCCATGCACGTTTTAACCACCTGCAAATTTCCGGGTAATGTTCGGGAACTGGAAAACTGCATCAATCGCGCCGCGACCATGACGCGCGGGGACGTGATCGAAGACATGGATTTGGCTTGCCAAACCGATTCTTGCTTGTCGCGGGTGCTCTGGCTGCCAAACACCGCCACCACTTCACCAACCATCACCAATCCGGCGACGCGTGGCTGTGAATCCCCCTCCCCGACCCGCCGTTTAGCAACAGCCCCGGCGGCCTCTAACCTCGATTCGGACTATGAGGGAGACGGCGAAGACGACGAGTTCGACGAACCCGACGACCTGCGGGCCGGTCCGGAATTGCCCCAGCGCCAACGCCTGATCCGGGCTATGGAGAAAGCCGGATGGGTCCAGGCTAAGGCCGCCCGCCTCCTGGACCTGACGCCCCGGCAGTTGGGCTATGCTTTACGCAAATACAATATCGAAATCAAACGGCTGTGATCTCGACCAAGGCTGATAATATGAACGCCTCCCATTGACGCTTGCGCCCTGCACTTCTAGGATTGGCCCCCCACAGGGCCGGTCTGTGACCGGCACGTCCACAAAACACAGTGAAAGAGCATCGTCATGGGAACGGAACGCGCGCTAGAGATGGCGATGGCGGCCAAGGCTTGGCCATTTGAGGAGGCGCGGAAGCTCTTGGCGCGGTTGGGCGGTCGGTTGCCCGAAAAAGGCTATGTGCTCTTCGAAACCGGCTATGGGCCATCGGGGCTGCCCCATATTGGCACCTTCGGCGAGGTGCTGCGGACCACCCTGGTGCGGCGCGCTTTTGAACGTCTCTGCGATTTTCCCACCCGCCTGTTTGCCTTCTCCGACGATATGGACGGATTGCGCAAAGTTCCCGATAACATTCCCAATCCTCATCGGATCGAATCCTATCTTGGCCGCCCCCTGACCCAAATTCCCGACCCATTTGGCACCTACGAAAGCTTTGGTCACCATAATAATGCCCGGCTTCGAGGCTTTCTCGACAGCTTTGGCTTTGATTATGAGTTCCAATCTTCGACCGAATGGTATCGCTCGGGACGGTTTGATCAGGCTCTATTGGGCGTACTGGCCCATTATGATGAAATCATGGCGGTGATGCTGCCAAGCCTGCGCGAAGAGAGGGCCAAATCTTACAGCCCGTTCCTGCCGATTTCACCGACCACAGGCCGGGTTCTTCAAGTTCCAATCCTCGAAACCAATCCCGCCGCCGGAACCATTGTTTTTGAAGACGAAAACGGCGCAAAGACCGAAGTTCCCGTTACCGGCGGCCATACCAAACTGCAATGGAAACCCGATTGGGGCATGCGCTGGTCGGCGTTGCAGGTCGATTATGAGATGTCCGGGAAAGACCTGATTCCATCCGTCGAGCTGGCCTCAAAAATCTGTTCAATTCTCGGACGAACGCCGCCGGAAACTTATATTTATGAATTGTTCTTAGACAATAAAGGGCAAAAAATTTCCAAGTCCAAAGGCAATGGCTTGTCAATGGAAGAATGGCTAGCCTATGCTCCGGCAGAAAGCCTAGCGTTGTTTATGTTCCAAAAGCCGCGCGCGGCCAAGCGTCTTTATTTTGACGTAATTCCACGAGCGGTCGATGACTATCTGACCTTCGTCGACAAAGCTGCCACCGAGGAACCTGCCAAGCAACTGGAGAATCCCGCGTGGCACATTCACAATGGCGCCATCCCGACGGTACGGGCCGACCTGTCCTTCAGCCTACTGCTGAATCTAGCCGGCGCAGCCCATGCTGAAACCAAGGCGGCCATGTGGGGCTTTATCAGCCGTTACGCGCCCGATGCAACGCCAGAGAACGCGCCGTTCCTTGATCGACTGGCCGATCACGCCCTGCACTATTACAAAGACTTTGTGTTGCCCACCAAGCGAACCCGCGCCCCGACCGGGGACGAAGCGGCGGCCCTGACCGACCTGGCCCACGAACTCCAGGCTCTGCCGGCGACGGCCAAAGCCGACGTCATTCAAACCGTCGTCTACGATGTCGGCAAGCGCCACCCCTTCCCAGACCTCAAAGTTTGGTTCCAATGCCTGTATGAATTGCTGCTCGGCCAAACCACCGGCCCACGGATGGGTTCGTTTATTGAACTCTACGGCCTCGAGGAAACCCAAACGCTGATCCGGGCGGCGCTGGAAAGACGAGACACGGCAGAATAAGCCACACGGGAACAGGCGGAGCGGCCAATGCCAAGCCGACTTCGCCGCCAGCGCCCGCGCGACCTCGCGGGCACAAAGCCCCGGTGCGGACTCTAGCCCCAGTGCGGACTCTAGGGGCGCGCGGGTACGCCCGCCCGGCGTCTGGGTAGCCGAGCAATCGCCGAGCCTCCACACCGCCGACGAAATCGGCGTGGTGGTTGTGCGGTTCACCGACCCGACCACAAAGGCCGCGTGAAGTCGCCGCCGATACCAACGGCACGGATCATTGTCTAGGGCCGTTGGATGAGATCATGGGGGCTGGCGGAGAGGGAGGGATTCGAACCCTCGGTACCCTTGCGGGTACAACGGTTTTCGAGACCGCCCCGATCGACCGCTCCGGCACCTCTCCGCTTTGCGCAACAATCGTCCCCAAGCCCATCATATCGGCGGGCTGGGGGGCGGTGACGTTGACGGCGGTACTTCTAGCGCGTTTGTTTGGGTTCTGCAACACCGAATTCCACGCCAAAGCCGTCCTCAAACGCCAGGCGGGCACATCCGCGCCCCTGGCTTTGCGCGCCGGATCGCGTGGCCTCAAGATTAGGCCACAAAATCCACCATAAAGCTTGGAAAACACACGATTAAATCTTACATAACTTTATACTATGGCCCAATTTTAATCTTGATGATTTGATAAAGAAGGATTATTCCAACACTTGTTCCAAGTGGAAAAAGAAATATTATGCTGATAAGGCTGAAAACTGTCGCGAGACGGAGTCCGTGGGCTCCCTGCTTTGTGACAGAGCGGGCCGCCCATAAAGGGAACCAAGTCGCAGGGACGGCAAGAATAATGAAGAAAAATAAACCAATAATTAATGCTATAGTTTTTGATGATGAGGGATCATCGGTTGCGAACGCAGCCATCGCAATTGCAAAAAAACTAGCCGTAATTAGAGCTACAATGGCGCCAATCCGTAGTAACAAAATGATTGTCATTAATCTTTTATTATTCATGGTAATGAAGTATCCCGATCAAATTAATATTTTATCGGCTCGTTGACCAGGGTTCTTGGGTGAAGGTTACCGCAATCGCCGCAAATATCCGACCAACAGGTTGCGGGCTTCGATCAGACAGCCCATGCGCTCGCGGCAAGGGAGAACTCCGGTATCGGGATGAAAGATCGGCGCCAATTCA
>Ga0302280_1003418_pt1 | contig 11511 bp, 9 predicted proteins | sample III_Fen_E1_1_FD_198771 | JGI IMG/M metagenome (GOLD analysis project Ga0302280, IMG submission 198771) | Peat permafrost microbial communities from Stordalen Mire near Abisko, Sweden - III_Fen_E1_1 | ecosystem: Environmental > Terrestrial > Soil > Wetlands > Permafrost | place: Sweden: Abisko...
AAAATCCATGGGCTGATTGGGAAATTTGGGAAGATAACACAAAGCAAAAAAGGAAAATGAAACGAATAAATCCATTATTTACCTACGAAATGAAAAATGAATTAATGACGAAAGAAATTTATTATACAAAAAAATCGGATGAAGAGATAGATTTAACATTTCGTAACATTAAAGAATTAAGATCAGATTGGCCCGAATCTTGGTCATATCATCATTTTAGATGGCTAATGTGGAATTATCCAGAATATATATTTTGGACTACACTAACAAAGCCAGATAACGAATATCTTGGATCTAGTGAAGGACCAAATATTTATTCTTATAAAACAAAAAAACTTTTGAGCAAAGGTAATTTAGATTCTTTAGAAAAAAATGATGAATATATCAGAATAAATTTAAATAATAAAAAAAAGGGACTTCATATTTTATTGATGAAAATGGTAATTCCTGAGAAATTTCATTCTCAAATAAAAATGGTAAATCACATAGGTTCAAAAAGGAGAATTAATGAATTATCTAATCTTGAACCGAGCAATGGTAAACACAATCGTGAATGTAGTCATAAAGAGGGTAATGCTTCACATATATGCGTTGGAATTCGTAGAACATCAAAATCTGATGAAAATGATATTGTCGAATATAAATCAATGAAAGATGCTGCAAATGATGAACAAAATGATATTACATATTATAATATACAGAAGAAATTTCAAGACGAAATATATTTTTTTCGAGGTGAATATAAATATGAACGTATGACCGAGAAAAAACAACGTGAAAAATTACCACCAATGTCCCAAGAAGAATTTGAAAAAAGATTCAAGGAAATTATAGAAGTAATTATAATAGATATAAAAAAGAATATTGTAACATATAATTACACAGGTTATTATATTGCAAATGATGATGGTACTGTATGTACTATAGAAAACGGTGAGAGATATATTGTGCAACCTTATCTAGTTAGTGGATATTGGCTGATAAATTTAAGTAATAACGGAATTTCTAATGGTTTTCAAGTACATCGATTAGTATTGATTGTTCATGGTAAAGTAAATAGTGAAACAGGTATGCATCTACACGGCTATACTGGAGAAGATATTGAATACTGGTATTTTCAAAGCGATCACATCGACAAAGATAATAAACATAATAATCTTAAAAATTTACGATGGTTAACACCAGCCGAAAATAGTAATCGAGAAAAAAAATGTAAACCTATTATGATTTATAATTCCAAAAAAGAATTTGTCCATGTATTTGAATCTGTAAAAATGTTTCAAAATATATTAAAATCTAAGATTTCAAGCAATATAGAAAAAGCATGTAGAGCTGAATTTAATTCTACTTATTTAGGTCATTATTTTAGTTATATTTCTGATGAAACATATGAAGAATATAAAACATTAAATAAAACATTTAGCTTAGGTCCATTAAAGGGTATAAATGATGATTACGGAAAAACCTTAAGAATTTCATCATCTGATGAAATTGAAATATTTTAATTTATGTGAATACGAGCTCTCTTTTTGCGGAGATTTAATTTGATATTAAGTCAAATTAATGAATTAGACTAAAGAATGAAAATATATAAAATTTTATATAAAATTAAATGTGTAAAAAAGAATAATTCAAACAAACATATCTGGTATATAATTAAATTTATGACTATTTTGATGAAAATATCTTTGTCCAAGATGTTCATATACTCCTTTACCATCTTCAACAGCTAACATAGGATAAATAAGAGCTCTTTTCTTAGTTAATTTTGTAATAGTCCAATCGGGATTAGCTGGTGTAAGTGATGAATCAAATAATGTCCGAAATGCATATTGATTATCAAAAGTATCGATAATTTTTTTGGCATAATCTCTTGAAAGCATTGCTAAATGTATTCCCCATAAATCTTCAGGATATGCATGATATTGATATTTACGCATAGGATCATAATTCATCATATAATCAAAACCGGTATGCCTGTTTTTAATGGGATAAATAGTCATATATCCTAAAAGTAAAATATCTAATTGCATAGTTTCAAAGTGTTCGATAATTTTAGGAAGTAAAATTCCAAAATCACGATGTATATGTATATCATCTTCACATATAAAACCATATTTTTTCCCAGTTTGATAGAAACTTTTTATATTATCAATATGACCATAAAAACAAGAAGATAAGCGTTGATGTGCTACATCACCACCAATTAAACGATAATCATCATGTTGTACACCATGAATATGTAAATCAATACCAAAATGCATGAATCTTTCTTTCATAATCTTTGATTTTTCAGGATTATTATATGAGACACAATAAAATTCACAATCATTTTGAAAATTCATTTTATATATTTAAATATATATTATATATTTAAATAATATGAATAAAACAACAATTGTTTCTGGATTTATCTCAATAAATACTTATAGAAGTATTGAAAAATATATTGAATATGGTAAAATATTAATGAATAGTAAATTACCAAAGATTATTTTTATAGATAATGAAATTTATGAAAAATATTATAAGAATTTAATCTTTGCAAATACTCAATTTATATTAACAAATAAATCTGAATTATATTTGTATCAATATAAAGATCAAATTACTAAATTTAATATTAATACCAATAATCCAACTAAAGATACGATAGATTATATATGTATAATATGTAATAAAACAGAATGGATGAAACAAGCTATAGAGATGAATACATATAACACAGAACAATTTGTATGGATAGATTTTGGAATATATCATATATTTTCTCAGATGAATATTGATGTATTTTATGAAAAACTCGAAAAATTATATTCAAAATCTTATGAAAATGTAAGAATTGCAAGTTGTTGGGATATAAATCAGATATATATGTTAGATATATATAAAGATATAGCATGGTATTTTGCAGGAGGTGTGTTTGGTGGAAACAAAAATAAATTAAAAGAATTTTCAGATTTAATGAAACAAAAATGTATTGAATTAATTACTGATAAACATCATATAATGTGGGAAGTAAATATATGGTATTTAATTTATTTGTCGAATAAAAAATTATTTAATTCTTATATGGCCGATCATAATTCAAGTATAATAGATAATTATTAAAAAAATTAGTATAATTTTTTTAATGTTTATAAGTTAAGATATTATCTATATAAGATTTATCATAAATTGCTATTTTAGTGCATCTATCCCATGAACTATATGTAGTAATAACTCTAGAATCTTCAACAATGAGACCAATACAATATTCGATAGGTTCACCTTCGAATTTAAAGGCTGGTGAATATCGTGAAAGATTCATATTGTCATCAAAGACGAGAATAAAATGATAATAATGTCTAGGTTTTTCGTAAGAGACCATGTGAACAATAAACCAAAATTCATGATTGTATTCAAAGGCACAAGTAGAACCTCTGATATGTTTAAAGAATAAGGGTAAAGTATTTCCTGATATGGTTTCGATGATTTCTAATAAGTTGGTAAATTTATTAATAGTGCAAATTCTGATGGGATACCAATTATAAATGACATGTCTATATCCTTTATAATTAATAAAAACCCAATTTTTTTCGCAATCGGAATTTTTATTAAATTCTGGTTCGATTTCAATAGGATCTGATATATCTTTGTCATAGTCTCCATAAACAATACCAATTTTATTATCTAAATGAAAACCAGTGCCAATAAATGATAAACTATTATCATTATTAGGAAAAATGCGAATATCCTCAATACCAATGAACAATTTGTCGACATATTTTATTTTTAATAATCTTTGGTTAATAATGTCAAAATATTTATTTAGTTCGATGAATTTATTTATGGTAATTATATGTTTATTTCCCCAATTAATATAATTTCCATTTGGATCAATAAAATAATTAACTAATCGAACATTCATTAAATAACCATCATTGGTAAAATTTGGAATGATAGAACTAGAAGATGAATTAAACAAATAGTCGATATTATTGATATTGTGAGTCATGGATAATTTCAATTCGATAACTTTTGTGGGTTTTAAAATAAATTGATAAAATTTCATATTTGATAACAAACAACTAATGTATGGATTAAATTCATCACAATTATTTAATACATGTATAATACTATCATTAATATTACGATTACCTGCATAATATGAGAATATAATGTATTCATAATCAATCTTAAATTTTAATATATTATCTATATCATTATTTTGATCATACTTTGCTTTGATAATATGATATGTAGATAAGGCATTAGCCCAATCGTTTTTATTTTTATAATTGATAAGAGTTTTATATAAAGATTTTAAATCTTTGTTAATTGGTTCTTTGATAGGTTGTGATTTATTTATATCTTTGATATATGGAATACAAAAATCTAGATTCATTTCAACTCTTTGACGTTCATGATTTGGTAAAGTAGTACTATTTAACAAATCTTGACAGAAATCATAACTCTCTTGATATTTTTTAACATAATAAGCAGAAATACCACATTCGTCTTTCATTTTCCATTCATAGACGTCTTTACTGATAAAAAGTTCTTGATCTTTTGGATATGGAATTTTTAATCCCATACAAGCATAATTATATCCCTTTTCAAAGTTATTCTTCAAACGAAACATTAAAGCCAATTCATATAATGGTTCAGCACGAGAATTACAATAGTAATAAGCTTGTAAAAAAGCTTGTTCGATGAGAGCAATATTAGATTGATTATTATCATTGATATATTTTTTTTTTAAGTTAAGAGCAATTTTGTAATAAGAGTAATAAACTTCTTCAAACCATCCACCAAGTTCAGTTCTCATTTTATAATATTTAATGCCATTTTCAATATCCCCAAAATCAGTATAACTTTGACCAGCATAAAAAGCATAACGAGCAATTAAAAATGTATCATCATTATTGTTTTTAATATCTTCAATAGCTTTGACTAGAATTTCTGCATCATTGAGATATTTATTGGGGTTTTTATTTCTGGCTCCAAGTCTACGAGAATCAATATAATAATTACCTTCAATCAGAGTAGATGTAGTGGCTATATTTTTATTAGTGCATTCTGAATATTCGTGTAAAACACCAACATATCTCCAATCTAAATGATTACCATAGATTTGGAGTCGGGTATAAGTAAAATCATGACCATATATTAACTTATATGAATCTGAAGTCATATTTTGAGGGAACTGTAAATCACCAACTATCAGATCATCTGCGTCAATAACAAATATATAATCAATATGATATTGTAATGATTTACAAGCTTCAAGAGCTAATGTGCGGTTATGACCAAAATTTTTCCATTCATGTTGAAGTAGTAGTCCTGGTACATTATGATTTTGAAAAAACTGTTTTATAATAGATTGTGTTCCATCAGTAGATCCTGTATCACAAATTACCCAGTAATCAATATATTTTAGAACATTATTAAAGGTCTCTTGAATAACATGAGCCTCATTTTTAACAATCATATTAAGACATATAGTTTTTTTAGACATATGTTATATCTCTTAACTTGTTAAATATTTTAGCTATATAAACGTTATGGATTTAAATTTTATGTTTAGCTATAAAGTCTTTGGGGATTAAAGTCTTTTTTGAAGTTGGTATTGGAACGATTATTAGATGTACTATAATCATCATCTTGTTTTTGTAAACGATGAATATTAAATTGGGATTTATTACGGGAATTAGAATATCGTTGATAATTTGGTTTTGGAGCGAGCTCATCTTCTGGTTGATCATAGATCTCATTTTTAGCAGGAGCAGACCAGAACATTTCATCACATAATTTGAAGTTTTTTAACTTGGTAATGTCGGCTTTATACCAAAAAGCCTGGTCTTCAAGCTTATCACTAGAGGTTGTATTATCTATGACAAGACACCCATAATCCTTTGTGCATTCATCGAGTACTTGAGAGAACATGTCATAGGTGGGAAAAAGACCAGCATAATATTCATATAATTTTTTTTTATTTGTAGTCTTAGTTTCTTTACATATAAATATGAAATCAATGTTGGATCTCAAGGAAGGAGGAATACCCAAAAGATACTGCATGGTCAGGATAAACGTGATTCCGATATGCCTTCCATTATAGAAGAGAAACTTGATGTTCTTATCATTGATCCAGGCCTTCGCGTCAGAAAGACAATCATCAAATATGAGAAATGCCCTATGATCTATATTTTTGTAGGAGGGATCATTTTCACGTCTCTTGGTAATGATTTTTTGACGATGGACAAATTTTTCTAGAAGATCTGCATTATATTCTTCGTGGATGAACATATCTGGTATTTTTCCTGAAAATGTTTTATTATATTCATCCGTAGGAGACACACATGAACCTAGCGGTATATCTTGATTATGATAAAGATAGTCTAATACTAATACGGATTTGCCAGTATGTCTTTTACCTATGCAACAAATTACTCTATTTTTACCCACCTTCGACATATCAAACTGACGGATATTAAATTCAACAAAACCTCCGGACATAATTTTAGAACTTACTAATTTGATATAAACTAAGATAAAGATTGATATCATTTTGACAAAAATAATTTTGATATTAAAATATCTCACATATAATAATTATAATCAATATAATGAAACTCTTGTTTTAGGTCCGATGCAAAAAGCTCTCTTTTTAAAGGTGGCGAAATTATAACAATTACATCAGATCAAATGGAATAATATTATCAAAGAAAAGGACTTTATCAAATAAAAAATTTTTGATAAAATATAATATTTTAATATAAAAGATCTTTTACTATATAAATATATAGATGCCTAAGATCCGTTTTTGCAATACTTGTTCAAACAATTTTAGTAATTATACATATGTTACAGAAAAGGAGAATAATAAGGCTGTCAACTATTTAGTGTATACATGCACAGGATGTCGAAACACTGAAAAAGTAAAAGCAATAACTACTCCAGAAGAAGGCATTTTATTTAGTCAAACCAACATAAATAAATTACCCGATCGAGAAATTAATGCCGATATGTCTCGAGATCCTGCATTACCACATACTCAAATGATAACATGTCCAAATCAAGAATGTAAAAGTAATACAGGCGAAACAAAACGCGATGTCGTTTTTTTCCATTATAATACAGAAATGAAATTAGCCTATATTTGTTGCAATTGTTTATCCTATTGGAAAATTCGATAAAATCCAAATTTAAGAATTATAATTTAATACTTTGAACCAAATAATTTTTATCTTAGTATATCATATATAACTATATGGTTGCCAAAAGAACTTGTAGCTCTCGCAAACGTAAAGTCTCCAAAAAACGTACAACTTCAAGACGCAGATCAACATCAAGAAAAACAGCCTCTCGTCGTCGTTCATCATCGCGTCGTCGTTCAGCTTCACGTCGTAAAGGCTCACGAAGACGTTCTCTTTCTCGTTCACGTTCAAGATCAGTTTCAACATCATGTATTATGTGGGGAGGTCGTAAACGCAGTCGTTCATGTTCAGGACGTAAATCACGATCTCGTCGTTCATCACGTCGTTCATCTCGACGTACATCACGTCGTCGTTCAAGATCATCACGTCGTTCAGGATGTATGGTAGGTGGTTCAAGACGTAAATCACGTAAACGTTCAAATTCTCGTAAAACTGTGCATCATCAAGGTAATATGATAATGCCACATATGTTTGGAATTGGAGGAGCCAAAAATATTCCATTAACATTAGCAAGACCAAAGAAAAGAAAAGGTAAATATACATTACAAGCAATTAAACGTCAACATATGACAAGTGATGGAAAAGTTCGGAAAGGTCATGAAAATGCATTAAAAGAAGCAATCTATAAACATATAACAGATCTTTATTAGATCAATAATATATAATAGATTTAATTAAATCTGTTATATAAAAGATCTTTATAAAAATACTTATTTTAGTTTTTATATTACAAAATAAAACTAAAATCTTGATTAAGGATATATAGATATATAATGGTACGTAAAAGAAGTCGTTCAATATCACGTGATATAGAATATGGAACAAATGGATTACCATTACCATCATTTTTAAAAGTAAGTCAAATAGGAAAAGTTTATGCCGATGATGAAGGAAATTTGAAACAAGTATCAAGAGTAAAAGGAAGATTAGTATGGCGAAAAGCAGAATTAAAAGAATTAACTAAGAAACGATCAGATTATTATTATAATCAAATTGATAAAAATTTAGAAGATGAAGATAAAATTCGAGATTTATTAATTAAAGTATTAAAAGAAGTTCAACCAGTTGTATCTCATATTTAAGTATAATTTTCAATATATTGAAAATTATGAACTAGAAATAGAATTTGTATAATTTTGTCCGGCATCAGTTGAAAGTAATAACCAACCTGGATTAGGAAACCCTGGTGATGGGGATGAACCATCATCCCATATTAGTGTTATAGCACTAATATTAACACTTTGATCAATAGTATAAGTATTAGGTGTAGTATTAATAAAAACAGTAGGTGGTAAAAATCTTCCTAATATTAAACCTTGATCTCCAAGTAAAGGAAAAAATCTTGGAGATAAATTAACAAAAGTAGTTAAATTAGGATCTAGTCTAACAGTACCATTACCGGTAGTATCAAAAGGAATTAGTACAATACGTTTAATTTGTCCTAGAATTGTTCCATTCATAAGTGAGGTAACATAATCTAAGTCATCTAGTAAATAAATATAGGTTACAATTGATGTTAAATTAGGACCTGTTGCTCCTGTACCACCACCTGAATAAATTAATTTTTCAACTGATTCTATTCCATTATATACTCCTGTTGGACCTGTAGATCCAGTGGGACCTGTAGATCCAGTAGAACCCGTCGGACCAGTTGATCCAGTAGAACCAGTAGGGCCAGTTGATCCAGTGGGACCTGTCGGACCAGTAGATCCAATACCAGTAGGACCTATAGGACCAACACCAAAACCAGTAGGACCTTGAGATCCAGCAGGTCCTTGAGGTCCAGTAGAACCAGAACCAGTGGGTCCAGTAAAACCAATTCCAGAAGATCCTTGAGAACCTATAGGACCTTGAGATCCTGCAGGACCTGTAGTACCCGTTGGGCCAATAGTTCCATTACCAGACGATCCAGTAAATCCTTGAGAACCAATAGGTCCAATTGATCCAGTAGGTCCAGTAGAACCAGTAGAACCATTACTACCGCTTCCAGTAGGTCCAATGGGACCAATAGGACCAATAATACCTGGATCTCCAATGGGTCCGATAGGTCCAGAAGAGCCTTGAGAACCTTGAGAACCTGCGTTACCATTATTACCGGAATTTCCTTGAGGTCCAGGACCGCCAGAATTTCCAGGATTTCCTGGTTGACCAGGAATGCCATTAATACCAGGATCTCCCATAGGTCCAGGTTGACCAATGGTACCTTGAAATCCGATAGGACCTGGAGGACCAATCGAACCAGGAGAACCAATAGGACCGGGAGAACCATCTGAACCCATTTGTCCTGGGAGACCGTCAGCGCCTTTTGGACCAGGAGCTCCATAATCACCAGGATTTCCTATTGGTCCCATGGGTCCAACAGGTCCAGGATGTCCAGGTTGACCAGGATAACCATCTTCGCCTTTATCTCCTCTTTCACCTGGTTCGCCTCTTTCGCCTTCAGGACCTTGAGGACCAGGTTGACCCGGACAACCAGGATAACCAATTTTACCGGCAGGTCCAGGAGGTCCAATTTGACAACAAACTGGATTCATTAATTTAGTGGTCATTTATTATAATATATTATATGATAATAAAATTAAGAACCTGAATTAGTTCCAGCATCAGTTGAAATTAATAACCAATTTGAACCATCCCAGAAAAGAGTTACAGTATTAATAGCAATTATTCCGGTAGTTTCAGCAAAATTTAATATTAGGCCTAATTGAAATCGAGGAGGTATTAAAAAAGCACCTGTAAGTGATATTGTTCCAGTTCCAGGATCACTAATACCCATTATCCGTTTAATTTGTCCAATAGATGTACCATTAGGAACAGCAGATGAATATATACCATTATCAGTAATATAACTAATTGTAGTTATTGTAGCAACATTAATCGGAGTAGCACTGTCAGTTGGATATGTTAATGTTTGAGGTTGTGATTCAAATCCAGAAAATCCTCCAGTCGGACCAGTCGGGCCGGTAAATCCACTACCTGTAGGACCAGTCGGACCGGTAAATCCACTACCTGTAGGACCAGTCGGACCTGTAAATCCACTGCCTGTAGGACCAGTAGGACCGGTAAATCCACTGCCTGTAGGACCAGTGCTGCCATTACCAGAAGAGCCTGTAGGTCCAGTACTACCAATACCAGTAGGTCCAGTAAATCCATTACCAGGAGAACCTGTAGGTCCAGTACTACCATTACCGCCTGTACCGGTTGGGCCGATGGGGCCTGTCGACCCAGTAGATCCAATTGAACCTGATCCTGTAGGTCCAGTAGGTCCAATTGAACCTGATCCTGTAGGTCCTGTAGGTCCAACTGTGCCATCAGCTGCGGCAGAACCAGTAGGACCTTGAGGACCTTGAGTTCCATTTAATCCATTAGTACCAGCAAGACCTTGAGCTCCATTAGGACCAGAAGTACCTGGATTACCTTGCAATCCAATAGGTCCAGGAAGTCCAATTTGACCAGGAGGACCTATGGGACCTGGATTACCCATTTGTCCAATTTGTCCAGGAGATCCGACGGGTCCTGGAAAACCAGGTTGTCCAGGAGGACCTAATGGGCCAATTGAACCTGCGGGCCCTGGACGACCAGGTTGACCTTGAATACCAGGTTCGCCTTTTTCACCTCTTTCTCCATGTTCTCCACGATCACCTTTCGGACCAATTGGTCCAGGAAATCCAGGACAACCAGGATGACCTTGTCTACCAGCTGGACCGGTAGGACCTAAAAGACAACATGAAGATTTAACAATGTTAGTGGTCATTAGTATATATTTAAAATGGAATAAAAAAAAAGATATATAATAACATAATTAAGAACCATTGATAATTAAATATTTTAATTGAAACATAATACTAAAAGCTGTAGCTGTAAATGCATTAGAAAAAGTTATAGCGCAAGTGAAAGTTCCAGAATTAACAGTAATAATGATTGATGGATTTGAACTTATTGATATAAGTTCAATAACAGGATTAACAATTGATGTACTTTGATTATAATTAGTATTATTTATCGTTATATTAAAAATAGTATTGGATGAATAACTAGTTGTGGAATCGTTATTGAAATTAATAAATCCCATAACTTGAGATTGCATAATTGTATAAGAAAATATTCCACTTGAAAGAGCGATAGTATCTGTTTCTAAAGGATAAACGGGTGATGAACCAGTAGAACCTTGAGTACCTATAGGTCCAGTAGGTCCCGTAGAACCACTAGATATAGAATTATTATTACCATAATCATCTGATATCATAATCCATGTATTACTAACTTGACCATCCCAAACAAAAGATACAGTATTAATATTGACACAATCAAG
>Ga0302280_1003420_pt1 | contig 11508 bp, 12 predicted proteins | sample III_Fen_E1_1_FD_198771 | JGI IMG/M metagenome (GOLD analysis project Ga0302280, IMG submission 198771) | Peat permafrost microbial communities from Stordalen Mire near Abisko, Sweden - III_Fen_E1_1 | ecosystem: Environmental > Terrestrial > Soil > Wetlands > Permafrost | place: Sweden: Abisko...
ATTTGAAAGAAAAAATAGAAGAATTGGAAACTGCATTAAAAGATTATGTTGAAACGTTCAACACTTTCTCTAAAAAAAAAGATGAAGAAAAACAACAAGAATTACATGATTTAACAGAATTAATGGAAAATTTATTTGTAAAAACACAAAAAATAAAAAATGAACAATTTCTAAATGAATCAAATAAACATTTGCAAGATTTATCCAATGCAACTAAACAAAATACAGAATTCAACAATTTAATAGATAAATTATTAGCTAATTCTAATGATGAACTTAAAAGTAAATCAGTTGAAGAATTAAAAAATATGGTTAATGAGTTGTCAATTGTAAATTCAAAAAATAAAAAACAAGATAAAACATCATTATTGTTGAATTTTTACAGAAAATATGTATGCACCAGTAAAAGTGTATTCTTATCAACATTTATATTCTCTTTTTTGAAAATGTCATCTATGCAAGATTACAAAAATGATCCAATAAGATTAGTTGCATTGGGTTCAGTTTTTAGTGCATTTACTGCATTTGGCGTTACATTCATGAGTAACATATTTATGCCAGTTGATGCAAAAGGTATGATTCATGGAATATATGCAGTAAATTTAATTTCACAATTACTCTCAAAATAATTTCTTTATCACATACAAAAAAATTGATATTTTAAATATTTGATAGTCTCTTTAATAATAATTTCATAATATCAATATGCACAAAATGGAAATGAGCGATTTGGATAATTTCATTACAAAAGTAAAATCGAATTCTAATGATCAAATCAAAAATAAAACTGTGAAAGAAATCAAAAATAAAATTAATACTTTATCACTTGTTGATACAAAATACAATAATATCATCTCATTTTGCATAAAAATAAATAGTTTATATTCAGCATTTAATAAACACATAATATATCCATTATCACAAATTACAAATCCATATGATTGTTTGCTTACATTTTCATTAATTTGTGCTCTATTACGTGCATATTTTCAAAATAAATATAAAATATCAAACATAATAATGTATTGGTCATATTTGTACAATTCTCACACATTTTCTTCAAAACTAATAAAAGCATCACGTCTGGATAATAAATATCTAAAATTAATAAATGGCGCAAACTATGTATTACATGTACATTTATTATTAATGAGTTATAGAAAAATTATGAAAGTATAAATGACAAAAATTACTCAATAATTTATTTTTTTATCTCCAAATTATAACATGAATCATCAAAAAATTTATCGCAAATATAAAAATAAATATTTAAATTTAAAAAATCAATATGCCAGCACAACAATTGGATTATATACAAAGAAAAATAAAAATTATGCCACTATTATGACAAATAATGGTAGACTCGTATCATTTACACAAAATAATTCAAGTATTTTGACACCTGAAAATATAACAAAAAATGCATTCAAACCATCTTTAAATAAAATATTGGTTATAGATTCAGTATATCAATTTGATATTTTCACAAATAAATATGGAAGTGTAAAATTGAATGGATTATTCAATAGAGGACAAGATGAATCACAAATTTTTATCAATTGGGACAGAGTTGCAATGGATTACTCAGGTTTCTTTTTAGATAGTAATAATGATCTAAGATTAGCAAGATATTCAACTGCTGTGTATGGAGCTTCCAGATTGGCAAGTTGGTGGAAATATGAATATAAATATTATGATGTATTGATATTTGATAAATATATTATTTAAGCTTATTATAATCTTTATTTATATTATAATATGAATAAAGATATTTCAACTAAATATCAAAAATTAACCCATATTGAACATATACTTAAACGCCCAGGTATGTATATCGGAGGAATAGAAGAAATAGATGGTAATGTCTATGTCCTATCAAATAATAAAATAATAGAAAAAAACATTAAATACTCACCCGGATTATACAAAATATTTGATGAAATTATTGTTAATGCTTATGATCAAAGTATAAAAGATAATACTCTCACTGTCATTAAAGTAAACATAAATAAAGAAAAAAATCAAATTTCGGTGTATAATGATGGTATTGGTATTGATGTAATTATGCACCCAAAAGAAAAAATTTATGTGCCAGAATTAATATTCGGACATCTTATGACTTCCACCAGTTTTGATGAATCCAAACCTAGAATCACTGGAGGAATACATGGTTTAGGGGCAAAATTAACAGCCATATTTTCAAAATATTTTAAAGTTGATATTGGAGATTCAATCAATCAAAAAAAATTCAGCCAAATATACAAAAATCATTTGTCAAATAAATCTTCCCCTATCATAGATAAATATAACGAAAAAAAAGGTTATGTCAAAATTACATTTGAACCAGATCTAAAATATTTTAAACTTACTGAATTATCTGATGATCTTATCTCTTTGATGGAAAGAAGAGTTTATGATATTGCCGCATTAACGAGAAAAAATGTTAAAGTATACCTAAATGATACAAAAATAGAAATTAATGACTTTGAAGAATATGTAAAATTATATACAACTAATTCATTCATCAGAGAAACATGTGATAAAACTAGTATTAAAATTGATGAAAATAGATGGAATATCATTGTTGCAAAAAGTAATAATGGTTTTCATCAAGTATCATTCGTCAATGGAATATATACATTAAATGGTGGATATCATGTTAATTATATTGTTGGCAAACTCATGAAAAATATTAAAGAAATTATAGAAAAAAAGTACAAAAGCCAAATAAAAGATAATTTTATTAAAGATCAATTCTGGGTATTCATATCTGCTGTAATAGAAAATCCAACTTTCTCATCACAAACAAAAGATGAGTTAATGACACCTATTTCAAAATTTGGTTCAACATGTGAATTATCAGGAGGATTCATAAAAAAATTATTCGAAAAATTAAATCTTGATGCAGTCTTCCAAGAACACATCAGAATAATGCAAAGTTCGGACTTGTCAAAATTAGATGTTAAAAAAAAATCAGCAGTTAAAGGTATTAAAAAGTTATATGATGCAAATCACGCAGGCACAAAAAAATCATTGGAATGTACATTGATTTTAACAGAAGGAGATTCTGCTAAAACAATGGCAATCAGTGGCTTGAGTGCCATACAAAAAGCAAGTAATATATATGGAGTATTTCCATTAAAAGGTAAATTATTAAATGTCAGAGAAGCATCACATTCACAAATAATCAATAATGAAGAATTCAAAAATATTAAAAATATATTAGGATTAACAGTCAACAAACATTATACAAAAGAAAATATAAGTGACTTAAGATATGGTTCAATCATGTTAATGATGGATGCAGATGTTGATGGTTCTCACATTAAAGGTTTATTTATCAATATGATTGATTTTTATTGGCCATCTTTGCTAAAAATAGACGGATTCATCAAAATATTTATTACACCTATTGTTAAGGCATCATCAAAAAATAAAGTCATATCATTCTTTTCACAAAATGAATACAACAAATTCAAAAAACAACATGAAAATGAAAATTGGAACATCAAATATTACAAAGGATTGGGAACAAATACTGCTGAAGAAGCTAGAAAATATTTTGCTGATATCCAAGAATATGTATTGTTCATGAAATGGAATGATAAAACAACTCAAGCTATCGAATTAGCTTTCTCCAAAAAAAATACTGAAGAACGAAAAACTTGGTTGAAAAAATATGATATGTCTGATGTTGTTGATTATAAAGATAAAAATTTAACATATTACAATTTTGTACATCAAGAATTAAAACATTTCTCCAATTATGATAATATTAGATCTATTCCCAATATAATGGATGGATTGAAACCATCACAAAGAAAAGTTCTGTACAGTGCATTTAAAAGAGATCTAAAATCAGATATTAAAGTTGCTCAACTCATTGGTTACATTAGTGAACATACATCTTATCATCACGGTGAAACAAGTCTTGCAAATACAATAGTAAATATGGCTCAAAATTATGTTGGATCAAATAATCTTAATTTATTAATGCCCAAAGGTCAATTCGGATCAAGAATTCAAGGAGGCAAAGATCATGCTAGTCCCAGATATATTTACACACAATTGGAAAAATACACAAGACTAATATTCAAAAAAGAAGATGATGAATTATTAAAATATTTAGATGATGATGGATTTATGATCGAACCAGAATATTATGTCCCAATTGTCCCTATGATATTAATAAATGGTGCTGAAGGTATTGGAACTGGATATAGCACATATATCCCAAAATACAATCCCAAAGATATCATTGAAAATTTAAAAATAAAACTTGCTGGAGGTAAATTTAAACGTATGACTCCGTGGTATAATAAATTCAAAGGTAAAATTATAAAAGTTGACTCTAATATTTATCACACAAAAGGAACATATAATGTAAATGGTTTAGATTTGAATATAACAGAATTACCAATCGGCACTTGGACAGAAAATTACAAAGATATGATTGATGATATGATGACTAACGGAAACATAATTAAAAATTTCAAAACAAATTCAAATGAAACAGATATTGATTTTTCTATTAAATTGCATGAAAAATTAGAAGAAAAATATATTGAAAAATTATTTGGACTGATAACAAGTATCAATATGACTAATATGCATATGTATAGTAGTAGCGGAATAATAAAAAGATATAATGACGAAAATAAAATATTGGAAGAATTCTATCTTGTGAGATTTGATTTTTATATCAAAAGAAAAGCACTATTAATTAAAAAATTGGAAGAGTTGATATTATTGTTAGAATCAAAAATAAAATTTATTAATGATGTAATGACAAATAAACTTATATTATACAAAAAATCAAAAGATGAAATCATCAAAATTCTAGAAAAAAATAAATTTCTAAAAATAGAAGCAAGTTATGATTATTTGTTGAGAATGTCATTTTACTCTTTAACAAAAGAAACAATGCATGATCTAAATGAACAATATAAAAATAAACAAAATGAATACAATAAATTAAAAAAAAAATCACCATCTGATCTATGGATTGATGATTTGGATGAATTATTAAAAGTATTATATCAATAAATATATCCAAAAAAATTGAATATTGTATTGATTGAATGCTCCTTTTTAAACTTGCATAGTAATACACATAATATAAACTATTAAATATATATCATGTGTAAACAACAATTTGACAAACTAATGGATATCATTCACGATAATTATAAGTCAGAAGTAAATTTTGAAAATTATAAAAAAATATTATATAACAAATTCATTAAAAAATATATCAGAAAATCATCAAAAGGATATTTGATAATTGGTAAAAGAATAACAGATGATGAAGATTATTTTTTCATTGAAAGAACATTCCGAGACAATCCAAACGATAGAATAAATGAATGGAAAAATAGAGTTGGAATACATTTCTATGAATGTGCTGATACAGTATTTGGAGAAAAATTTGCTCATGCTATTTTTAAAAAGATAAGAACATCAAGAATATCTGAAAAAGATGCAACAAAAAAAGAAATAGAATGGTTCACTTTAAATTTAACTTGGGATAATATTAATTCTATAATGGAAGAATTAATATCATTCATAAAATTTATTGCAATCTCCAAAGAAATCCAAAAAATAAATATAAATACTGCAACATTTGATGAATTAATCACATTATCATCAATTGGTAAATCAAAAGCAAATAAAATCATTAAATATAGAACAGATCATAAATTTTATTGCATTGAAGATTTAATGAAAATTAGAGGTATCGGAAAAGCAACATTTAATACTATCAATGAATTCATTGTATGTTAAATTTTTTCACACAAAAAGTTGATATTTAAAGTGTATGAAATATTTTTGTTTATGTATTAATATAACAAGTAATGTCTGCCATTGATGAATTCACAAAAGTATTTGATATCTATAAAAATAATAATAATTTGATGGAGAGGAACAAAATTCTCGAAATTATGAAAGAACTAGAAATCAATTTAAATAAACAAGATATTAATACATTGAACGAACACGTTACATTTGATGAATGGATGAGTTTGATCCACAATTATATTAATGGCAATAATACTAATGATGAAATTTATGAAGTATTATCATCATTCAATACATTTGATGCAAATGATAATACCATTAATATTGGAGAATTTATTTCAAAATTAAAAACATATGGTGAAAAATTTACAGATGATGAAATAAATGAAATTATCAAAGAACTATATCCAATCGAAAATGGACTTGTTCAAATTCAAAAAATTATTAATATGACTATCATACACTAAACATTCTTTTCAACATAACTCATCAAAAAATCAAACATTTTTCTGAATATCAATATTATTGATTTATAATCACCATTTTTAAAAAATGTTTCCAATGAACAAATCGTATTATTGAAATTTTTATCAAGTGATATGAGTTTTAGTGTGAAAAGTTCAATTATATCCCATAATTTATCAAAAGAAAATTCATTATTTCTAACGTATTTAATTATTTGATCAATGTCTATGTCATAATACACATCTTTCTTATCTTGTGCATTCACAAGCTTGGGAATAAGTTTCACTCGCAATTCAGCAATAATAATTATTAATATGTGATTATTATGATCATTAATTTTTGATTCAATGTTCTTCCATATTGTATCTGTTGCATCGTGTAAATCATTGAATATTTCATATTTGTTCAATACTATTTGCACAGACATAGACATATTTATTTCAAATAATTTATTTATCAATTCATTTATTTTTACAATTGATGAATTATTTATATTTTTATTCTTAGATTTATTAATAGTCAGTCCTCGACATTCTATCATCAAATCACTGAATATATTATCAATTAACTTCAAACTATCACAATCCTGCCATTTTTTATATAATATATAATAATAATCCAAAGAATCCATAAAATTTTCATTTGGTGATATTCCATCAATATTTTCAAGATGATGTACCAATTTATTTGCAGCATTTATTAATTTTGAATCACCACATGTCTTCAATGTAAACATATTATTTGAATAATTAGTTATGCAATATGCCGATAATAATATGTCTGGCAATTTTAAATCATTACTATTAAATAATACACTCGTAAATTCACCTATAATAGCTAATATTGTATCTTTTTTACTATTTTTAAAGTCATTGATGTCCATGTTTCGCATCATATCATTTAATTTTAATTTTTTAAAATCATTAACGACTTTCTCTTTTTTTTCAGATTTTGAATTATTATGAGAAATTATATTATATGCTAATTCCATTATAATTTAAGGGACAAAAATTATTTTTTAAATCTTTGCAATAATTATAATGGGGTCATCTATATCAAAAAATAAAAGACTACAAATTACTAACTATGAAAAAGTAGATATACCGAATGAATCAGTATTACTAAAGATTGCCACTTACAATATCGATCTTAAAAATACAATTAATCTATCAAATAACATAAAAAATATTTTGACATACATAATCGAACCATACAAAGGAAAACATCATGATATCATATGTTTACAAGGTATTAGTGATTATATTTCAGCATCACACCTTATAAAAGAATTAAAACATTACACAAAATCACAAGGACAAATATTATATTTTGCGCCAAATTTCTCAGAAATACAATCGGTCACCAATGATACCAACGGTATGGATCAAACAATTGATGAAACACTTAAACTTAAAAAATTTGGCCAAAAATCCTCAAAAATTATGTCAATAAGTGGCATAAATAGAAAAATAGAAACACAAAATATTATCATAAGCAAATATCCTATCATCACAACAATCTATTCCGAATTAGATGAATCAAGTGAAAATGATGATATATTGGGCGCAAAAACTGTTATTGGTGCAAATATATCAATATTTGGTAATATCATATCTATTTATAATATCGAGTTGACCAAAGATATCAAATCATCAGGAATCATAAATTCTGAATTTAGATCAAATGAATTAACATCATTAAATAATATAATCAAACAAAATAAAATTAATCTAACTCTCAAAAGTTTTACTAACTACTTCAAAACAGATATACATATTGTTATTGGTGCTTTTCATATACCAGATAATGTCAGTGGAGAATTAAACTCCGAATATGCAGATGTTATATCAGATTATAATTTCGTTGATATATTCAGAATAATACATGACTTTGAAGAAAAAAATAATTATACAAATGGCTCCAACGAAAAATCAGATTTTATCATGCTCATATTAACTGATGATCTCTATGATAAAAAATCCGCTTATTATAAAAAAATACAAAATATGTCCACGTCACGCGATCTTTTCAAAATAATCTCAAGTAGATATAAATTATACTTCCTAGATATATATATCAGAAATGATATCGGCAATTATCACACTGCTGTTAATTATCCAACAGAAACAACATTTATACTTCAAAAAAGTAATGCAATTAATACTGTTTAAAATATAATGTATAAAATCATATTTTAAAAATTTAAATTGTTTTATCCCAGTTAATATATCCACGATTTGTCCCAACAAATGGTTGAGGTGAATCTATTAAATTGAAATTTGTTTGATTGTATAAATCCTTAAATTTACTTATTGTAATTGTATCAGCAATTTCTTCAAGTGGTATTCCATTCTTAGAATACATGCAATTATCAGAAATATAATATCCAGGAATTCTATAATCTTTATTATATCTTTCATCCTCCAATACTTGATCTACTTCTCCAACATCCAAAAAAGATTTTTCAAATTGTCCTTTTTGTAATAATGGATATTTTGGCATGTCATAATCATAACCCAATCCAGCAGTTGCAACTTGATCTTCGTTTTGGGAAGTTAATTCATATCTTGCTGGAACATTCATCATTCCCTCAATACCAAATAATTTATTAATTATAAATATACATACAACGCCAATACATATGTATAATATTATATCAGTGTCTGGAAATACATATTTTTTATTATACTTAAGAATTGCTGCAAGTATTATTGCAAATATCAAATAATTCAACAACATTTTATATATATTATCCACTGAAAAAATTATATTTATACTGAAAAAATATGCATTATATATTTATTATATCCAAAAAAGATGAAATATTAATAGAATGGAAATATAACTATACTAATGTGATTCTATTATAATATGAACTCAAAAACTCTCGATATATGCAACAAATTGACAGAAGAAATTAGTGCTAGATGTGATGATGTGTCACATGACATTTTAAATGTCAATAAATCAAACACTGAAGAAATATTTGGTAAAGCTAATAAACTATTCATGGACATCAGCGATTTTATGGGAAAACTTGAAGAAAATCGTCAAGCATTAACTAAAAATATGCAAAAAATGCATGTTATCTATAGTTCCTCTAACAAAAATTCAGATGATCTTGACAACGTAAATGATGAGGATGATGATAAAACTAAAAGAACTAAAAAAACAGATAAAAAAATAACCAAAAAAACTGAAGAAAAAGAAATTAAAGTAGAATCTAAAGAAGAACCTAAAGAAGAAACTAAAAAGTCAACCAAAAAAACTGAAGAAAAAGAAATTAAAATAGAATCTAAAGAAGAACCTAAAGAAGAAACTAAAAAGTCAACCAAAAAATCAACTAAAAATAAAGATGATATACAAGAAGAAACTAAAGATGACAAACCAAAAGAAGAAACTAAAAAATCAAGTGCTAAAAAAACAAGTAGTAAAAATAAAGACAATGATGCTCAAGAAGATGATAAAGTTCCAGAAAAGTCAAGTAGTAAAAAATCATCTGATAAAAAGAAAGATGAAGAAGAAACTCAAGATAAAGTTCCAGAAAAGTCAAGTGGTAAAAAATCAAGTAGTAAAAAGAAAGATGACACAAAAGAAGATGATCTAAAAGAAGATAAAGAAGTAAAAAAATCAAGTGATAAAAAAACAAGTAATAAAAAAAAAGATGAAGTTTCGAAGGAAACCGAGTCGCTTTGCTCCAAAGTAAAAGATGATGATAAATTATCTGATGATGAAAAAGAAGTAACAAAAACAACTAGTAAAAAATCAACTAGTAAAAAAACAACAAAGAAAGAAGAAGATGATGATAAATTATCTGATGATGAATCAACAAAAAAAACAATAAAAAAAGAAAAATTAGATGTTGATTTGGGAAGAGATTCAACAGATGAAGATGATGGTGATAAAAATATTAAAAAGAAATCATCATCAAAAAAAGAGTCAAGTGGCAAATCATCAACTAAAAATAAAAATTGATTAATTTATTGAATAATTAAATATTACTGATTATATATATTAATATGAAAGTTATACTTGATGAAAATCAACCAGAAGTATTAGATTATGAGACTTATTATAAAAGTAGATTAAATAAAATGTATCTATGTAAATGTACACCCGTTCCCACAAAAAATGAATCAGAAAATCAACCAATCACTGTCCAATATATATGTGGATATACATCCGATAAACTAGAATATATTAATCTACCCAAAATAATAAAAAAAATTGATAATCTAACAGTAAAGATTCCTAATATCAATATAAACCATACATCATACAATGCAACAAAAAGAGACAAATATATATAATGATACATTTAGACCATTTTTTGGCAAATTGGCAGCATTGAATTTATCAATCTTTGATAAAGATGAATTAATGGGCGAACAAAAAAAATTATATGAAATACTCATACACCTTATCCCATGTATCGACAGATATCTCGTAAATCCAGAAATGCAATTAGAAGATGCAATTGGTAATAAAACTATGAGCGATAACAAAAATATCTCTAACATGAACATATCATCACCAATAAAATCATTTGATAATAAAACTAATTATAGTTATAATAATTATAATTATACTAACTATAATCAATATTCTTATTGTCAAAAAGATATATTTGATGAAAATAAACTTGATCCAAATCACACAAAACAACTAAATGATTTCTCCGATAAAATACAAAATAAATTAAAAACTATCCTCAATGAAAAATATTACAAAAATACAGAAATTCTTGATGATGTAGATAATAATATTATCCTTTCGCAACCAAATAATACCAATGAAATGATCAAATTACATGATAGTAGCATCGATCTATCAACTGATGATTTATTCCCTATAGGCCACTAAATCAGTGTATCCACCAACAAATTTTCCTTTATAAAATATTATCGGTACTGTTGTATGATCACTTCTAAAACCATTATTTTCTTTATCTTTCATCAAACACTCCAATAATTTGTCTCTCTCATCAGGATATTTGTCAATAATATATCCCTTGTATGCAAATCCCTTATCCTCCATATACTTAAACGCATTTTTACAATATGGACAATCAGGATTATAAAAAATTATAAATAAATCATCATCCTTATATTGCTTTATTTTATTGTTATACTTATCACACTCTAACATTATTCTATTGAATAATATTATCACAGAAAAAAATTGTCTGATATTTTATTGACTAGTTTGCAAAAAAATTGATTATAACTCGCAATATATATATAT
>Ga0302280_1003421_pt1 | contig 11505 bp, 4 predicted proteins | sample III_Fen_E1_1_FD_198771 | JGI IMG/M metagenome (GOLD analysis project Ga0302280, IMG submission 198771) | Peat permafrost microbial communities from Stordalen Mire near Abisko, Sweden - III_Fen_E1_1 | ecosystem: Environmental > Terrestrial > Soil > Wetlands > Permafrost | place: Sweden: Abisko...
TGAGCCAGAAGGAAAAGAGGCCCGAAGTGATGGAACAAAACTGCGTTTTGTAGTGCAAAAACACCATGCTTCACAGCTTCACTATGATTTCCGTTTAGAAATGGATGGTGCGCTGAAAAGCTGGGCTGTACCTAAAGGCCCGTCTGTAAATCCAGTCGATAAACGCCTCGCTATGATGGTGGAAGACCACCCGTATGATTACCGGACTTTTGAAGGATATATTCCAAAAGGAAACTATGGCGCCGGTACTGTTATTGTTTGGGATGAAGGTACCTACCATGCCAAAAATGATGGCAGCCGCGAAGAAAACGAAGAAGCATTAATGGAAATGCTTGATGCAGGCAGACTTGATTTTTTTCTTGAAGGCCATAAGTTGAAGGGTGAGTGGAGCCTGTTCCGGTTTCGGGGTAGCAAAAACCCAAAACAATGGTTGCTGGTAAAAAAGGAAGATGGTTTTGCTTCTGATAAAGACATTACTGAGGAGAATAAATCGGTTTTGAGCGGGCATACCCTTGAGGAACTGGAGGAAGAAGGCAGGAAAATAGGGGTTGTTTAACTAAAAAATTTATCTTTGTTTCTTTTAAAAGCCTACAAATATGTTAAAATCAAATCAAAAACATCTTTTTCATTTCAATAAAAGCGTCATTGCTTTTTCATTAATGGTTTCGACTTTTGTGTTTATTCAGCATCCCGCTAAAGCAGGGGAACCCAATAAATCAATGCTTGCTTATTCAATAGCTTCAATAGAAGGTTCTAACTGGGGTTTTCGTGAAAACAAAGGCCAGCTTAATAAAGGCAATGATGATGTAAGATATTATGGCAGCCAGGGAGGTGTGAATGTGTTTTGCAAGCAGGGGGCGATCAGTTTTGTTTTTACGAAAAAGGAAAGTGATGATAAGGTTTCTGAAGCTACGGGACAATTATCAAAACCAGGATTAAACTCTTCCAAATTCATAACTTCAAGAGCTGATCTTGAATTAATTGGTTCAAACATTAATGCTGAGATTATTGCCGGCGACCGCCAGGAATATTATGAAAATTATACTTCCGGCAATTCATATAATGCCATTACTAAGATATGTACTTATAAAACAATAACCTATACAGATATTTATCCATACATTGACCTTGTACTGCAAAGCAGGGAACATGGCCTGGAATATTCATTTATTGTTCACGTTGGCGGAGATGTAAATGATATTCAAATATTATGGAATGGGCTGGATAAAATGAAACAATTGGAAAATGGAGGGGTTGCTTATGAATTGAAACCTTTAGGGGGAGAGGCAAATGCCATACCTGCAATTACAGAATCTGCTCCCTTTTCCTTTCAGCAATCAGCAAATGAAAAGCAGCAATTGCCCGTCAATTCCTCCTTTATCCGGATTTGCAACCGCATCGGTTTTGCAGTTAAAGACTATGACAAAACTAAAACCCTTATTATAGACCCGACATTAGATTGGGGAACATATTACGGGGGCAGCAATAATGATGAGGCTTTAGGCATTAGCACAGATAGCATCGGTAATTTGTACATTGCGGGGTTTACTTCCAGCACATCTGGCATAGCTACCTCCGGCGCCTATCAAACCAGTTTCACAGGCAATACTGATGCTTTTATTGCAAAATTTAATAGCAGCGGTAGCCGAATATGGACTTCTTATTTCGGAGGTAACAATTCGATACAAGCGAGCGGAATTGGGCTTGACCATAAGGGGAATATATACATAACAGGATGGACAAATGATACTTCCGGCATTACCACATCGGGGATTTACCAGAAAAGTTACGGCGGGGGAACTTACGATGCTTTTCTTGCCAGGTTCAGCAATAGTGGCAGTCTTGACTGGGCTACCTATTTTGGCGGTACAGGAAATGATGAAGCTACAGGTATAAATGTTTATGACAGCGCAAATATATATATTACAGGATTTACAACCAGCACTTCCGGCATAGCCTCTGCCGGGACATACCAGACAACTGCAGGAGGCTCGGGTAACGATGGTTTTCTGGCTAAATTCAATAGCAGCGGCCTGTTACAATGGGGTACGTATTTTGGCGCAGGGAGCGGCGCTACCAATTCGAATAGTGTTATAACTGACGCAAATGATAACGTCTATATTTCCGGATATACTTCAAGCAGTTCCGGGGTTGCCACTTCAGGCGGGTTTCAGACAAGTTTTGGAGGGGGAACTTACGATGCTTTTCTTGCTCAGTTCAGCAGTACCGGCAGTATCGGCTGGGCCACATACTTTGGCGGGGGCGGTGAAGATGAAGAAGGTGGTATGGGCGTTGATGGCAGTGGCAATGTGTATATTACCGGGTTTACTGCCAGTACATCCGGTATAGCTACGTCCGGCGCATACCAGACGAGCCTTGCAGGAAAACAAAATGCCTTCATTGCCGAATTCAATAAGAAAGGCTTGCTCCATACCGCTACATATTATGGCGGAAATAATTTTGACAATGGCAATGCCATCAGCATTGACAGTAGTGGAAATATTTATATTGCAGGAAGCACAAATAGTACTACGGGCATAGCCACATCAGGCGCTTACCAGACAAGTAACTCAGGAGGATATGATGCTTTCGCCGCCAAATTTAACAATAAAGATAGCCTTATCTCCGCTACTTATTATGGTGGGACTAACTATGATAACGCCATTGCTGCTTTTGCAGATAATAGTAATAATCTATATTTAACAGGATATACTTCAAGCACATCTGGCATAGCCACTTCCGGTTCTTACCAGACAAGCAGCGCAGGCGGGGATGATGCTTTTATTGCCAAATTTACTTTCAGTCAATGTGTTTTTCATCCTGCCATAAACGGGAACGTCTCTCTTTGTACAAATTCCATCGGGGCTTATTCAGCTACCAAACATGGTACGGATACTTATTCGTGGAAAGCTATGGGTGGGACTATTATTTCAAGAAGCAATATTGATTCAATAAATGTAAAATGGGTAAGTGCTGGAAATGATACATTGTGGTTATTTGAATCTTCCGGTATCTGCAAAGATTCTGTTATGGAAGTGGTTGCAGTTAACCAGCCTAATGCTTATGCCGGCGCAGATCAGGAGATATGTAATGCGGGAAATTCCGTGATAATTGGGCCGTCTTCAGCAGGGGCTCCTTATAAATATAACTGGACAAGCGTGCCTATTGGCTTTACTTCCACTCTTACTGACCCAATAGTAGCGCCAACGACAACAACACATTATATATTAAATGTAAGAGATACCACAACAGGCTGCACGGCGGCAGATACAGTTGTGATAACTGTCGGCACTGCGATGTCAACGCCTTATGGGACGTATTTTGGTGGGGCTGGTGTTGAAAGTGGTTATTCAATTGCACGTGATAAATTTGGAAATACATATATTATAGGATTTACTACAAGTGGTTCTGGAATTGCGACTAAAGGAGCTTATCAAACCAAATTAGGAGGGGCGGAGGATGCATTTTTAGCCAAATATAATTGCTCAGGCAATCTGGAATGGGCTACATATTTTGGAGGAAATGACGATGATGGGGCTGAGAGTATAGCGACAGATGATTCCGGAAATGTTTATTTATCGGGCTGGACCTATAGCACTGCTGGTATTGCAACAAATGGGGCCTACCAGACTACAAATGGTGGAAGTGGTAATGCTGACGCATTCCTGGTTAAGTTTAACGGCTCTGGTTCGAGGCTTTGGGCAACTTATTATGGCGGGAGTGGTAATGATTTTGGAACAAGGGTTACAATTGATAAAACAGGAAATATATATTTTACCGGTTCAACCAGTAGTGGGTCCAATATTGCAACAAGCGGGGCTTACATAACTTCTTTGCCAGGTTTAACAAACGCTTTTCTTGCAAAGTTTAATAGCAGTGGTTCAATCTCGTGGGCAACTTATTATGGTGGTAATGATTATGATAATGGTGCAGGAGTGGTATTAGATAGTTCTGGTAATATTTACATTACCGGTTCAACACTTAGCACCGCTGGAATTGCGACCGCCGGGGCTTATCAGACTTCTTATGCTGGCGGGTCAAATTATGGCGATGCTTTTCTTGCTAAGTTCAACAAAGGTGGTTCACTATTATGGGCAACTTATTATGGTGGGAGTAAAGATGATTTTAGCAATGATGTGACTACAGATGGTTCTAATGTTTATATTACTGGCGCTACTCTTAGTAGTTCAGGCATTGCAACAGTCGGGGCTTATCAGACATCTTTTGCTGGAGGAAGTCCATATGGCGATGCTTTTCTTGCGAAATTTAATAGTAGTGGCCATATACAATGGGCGACCTATTATGGTGGAAGCGGTGATGAAGTAACAGAAGGTATAAACGTTGATTATAATAAAGATATATATATTGCAGGGCAAAGCGGGAGTAGTTCCGGTATTGCAACAAGTGGTGCATATCAAACTTCTTTATCAGGAAGTAATGATGCTTTTATAGCAAAATTCAATAGCGCGGGTTCAAGGCAATATGGTACCTATTTTGGTGATAGTACTATTATATGGGGTATAGTTTCGGATAATTTCGGTAATGTTTTTATGGGCGGAATAGCAGGAGGCAATTCCCGTATTGTAACCAGTGGGGCTTACCAGACTGCTTATGGTGGGAATAGCGATGCTTTTTTTGCTGAACTTAATGTTCCTTCATGTTCTTTAAACCCGGCAATAACCGGTAAAGATACAGAGTGCCAAAATTCTATGGCAAGCTATACCGCTAAAGTAAATGGGACCAATAATTATCTATGGAGGGCAAAAGGCGGTAAGATAGTTTATGGACAGGACAAGGATTCTGTTTCAATTCTGTGGAACAAATCAGGGAATGATACCTTGTGGCTTATCGAGTCTTCGGGCACTTGCAAGGATTCAGTTGACCAGGTAATTCTTGTAAATAATTCTCCTTTAGCCAATGCCGGGAACAACCAGGCAATATGCAGTGGATCTGCCGTAAATATAGGCGATACTGCTATTTCAGGAGATACTTATTCGTGGACAAGCAACCCGACGGGATTTACATCTACAAAAGCAATGGCAAGCATCAGGCCTGCGGCAACTACCACTTATCTTCTAAGAGAAACAATAACAGCAACCGGGTGCAATAAATCAGATTCGGTGGTTATTACCGTAAATCCTGCACCATTGGCAAAGACAGGAAGCAACCAAACCGTATGTGCCGGGGATACTGTTGCTATAGGGGCAGTGGGCGTATCAGGGCATTCTTATTCTTGGTCTTCCAATCCGGCAGGCTTTACAAATGCATCTTCTTCCCAAAGTGTTAGCCCAACAGTTACTACTACTTATTACCTTACTGAAACAATACTTACATCGGCTTGTAGCAAATCAGATTCAGTAGTGATTACTGTTCGCCCACTCCCGTTGGCTAAAACGGGAAATACTTCATTTGTATGCCTTGGCAGCAGTGCGAAAATTGGGGATACTGCGGTTTCAGGAGATACTTATTCCTGGACATCTAATCCAAAAGGGTTTACTTCCACCTCCTCGAATCCTACAATCAGCCCTACTATTAATACAACGTATTATCTCACTGAAACCAACACTGCCACAGGCTGTAAAAAAACGAATTCTTTAGCGGTTATTGCCAGTTCAAAACTTGTCGTCAGCGCAGGTGGCAACGACACTGCCTGCTCCGGAAGCGGTCCTTATCTATTAGCTGCCGGTTCACCTTCAGGCGGTGTATGGGCAGGTTATAAAGTATTTGATTCAGCGGGAGCTTATTATTTCAATCCGGGATCGGCAGGGCCGGGAAATTATACTATGAAATATACTTTCACCTCATCGGGATGCGGCACAGCTTCTGATAGTATTATAATTAAGGTATTGAAAACCCCTGTTATTACAATCACGTCTATAGGGGATATATGCCAGAATGCCGGGCCAGTAAAACTCGCTGCCAGTCCATCAGGTGGAGTGTGGTTTAGCAATATTCTTGGTATCGTCAGCGGTGACACATTCAATACTTCAAAAGTAATACCGGGTACATACACAGTTTATTATTTATGGGGCTATAAAGGAGGCCCTTATGGCAGTTTTGGGTATTACTGCAATTCAGTAGATTCTGTTTCAATTAATGTTGATTCTATACCTGATGCCGGTTTTACTACTATAAATGATTCTGAAAATGTTTATACCTTCACTGCAGAGGACACTAACTCAGTTAATAAATATTCATGGATGCTAAGTGACACAGGTAAAATATTTACCGGGCGTATTCTCAACGACTCTTTCAATAAGCCTGGCCACGATACTATACATCTACAAGTATCTAATGCCGGATGTACTGCTAAGCGATTCGTAGTTATAACGATTGCACCACCCAATGGCATTTCACAATCTAAGCTCCCCGTATATAATATTGATGTATTCCCTAATCCGTTTACAAACCAGACAACTATAAGTTACCATTTGATCCAGGCTGCCTATATCAGGATAGAAATTACGGATATGGAAGGAGGGATAATTGCTGTTTTGGCTAATGCAGAAAAACAACCGGGCGAATACAGCCAATCATTTTTACCTTCAAAATACAATATGCAGGCGGGTATTTATCTTTTAAGGATATTTGCAGATGGGGCGCCGGTGACGAAAAAGATAATTAAGATCGATTAAGCATCACCCTGGCAAAATTTGTGAATCGGGAAAAGCAGATAGCCCCTTTCCATTTGGAGAGGGGTGAATAAGAAAGGATGTAGAAATGATTATCAACTTCTTTAAATTTATAATTTATAATTGCCCCTATGCCCATAGATAAACGGAATATAAGCAATGTGCTTTTTTTGGATGTAGAAACTGTACCTAGTTATGATGATTTTGAGAAACTGGATCAGAGGTTTAAAGAATTATGGATTGCTAAATCCCGGAAATACTCACAATACGAAGAAGGTACGCCTGAAGAACTCTATTTTCAGAAAGCGGGTATCCATGCTGAGTTTGCCAGGATAGTTACTATCTCAGTGGGCATAGTGAAAGAGAAGCCAGATAATGGTGGGTTGTTCTTTAGGGGCAAGACATTCTATTCTCATGATGAAAAGAAGATACTGAATGAATTTGCAGAACTGTTAAATTCGAGTTTTAACCACCCTGACAGGCATATACTTGTCGCGCATAATGGGATTGAATTTGACTTTCCTTTCATAGCCCGGCGCATGATGATAAATGATGTTCCATTGCCAAGGCTCCTGGATGTAGCTGGCAGCAAAAGTTGGAACAATAAGTGGTTGGTGGATACAATGGATCTTTGGCGGTTTGGCGATATAAAGGAAAAGACTTCATTGGACTTGATGGCGGCTTGCTTTAATATTCCTACGCCTAAAAGCGATATTAGTGGTAAAGATGTAGCCAGGGTGTATTACCATGAAAATGACCTGGATAGGATAGCGAGGTACTGTATCAATGATGTGATAACACTGGCAAAACTTTATCTGAAATTCAGAGGGCTTCCTATGTTTGAAGATGTGCAGATAGGGGAGTGAATGCCTATGGCGTCTTGCCTTTTGTATTAAATAAACTACATTATACTTTCTTTAAAGGCTTCGGAGGGTTCTTTGCGGATGCGCCATTCCTGCGGGTAATGGTTATTGTAGCGGTTGCCGAGGTTTTTTGCCCAGCCAATGTCCAATCCTTTGTAAGTAAAAATAAACCAGCCCTTTCGGACATTTTCCAGGCCAATATCTACCATTTTTCGTTGCAAATATTCAAGGGCCTTGTTTTGATCTAATTCTAATCTTTGAATGTCTTTTGAAGCCAGACCGCACATCAGCAGATCATGATCCGGGATCAGTTGATTTTTTGCTAAAATACCCACTTCTACTCCAGCTTTTTTTATTCTAAGGTTCTTGGCAAGAGCAGCCATATCATGCTCTAAGCCTTTTGGTATAGCAATTATTTTATCGCCGAATTTCTTCAGTTCTACTTTAATTTCGTTAGATAAATATGGGCTGACAAAACCGGCCTCAGCCACAGAAAGTTTTTGGAACTGTGCGCCGCTTTTATGATTTTTTGAGGAGGTATGTTCGTTGCCTTCAATAGTCATTGTTGCAATAAACTGGCCTTCCCCTTTTACACGGTGCGGATAGCAATAATATACGGGCTGTTTTTGCCCATTTATATCCAGGTTTTTTTGCAAAATGCCCCATTCGGGTTTTATAGCAATAGCCGCAGGCGAAATGTCAAAATTATCATACAGCCATGATATGTTATCTTCGTTTTCGCGGCTCTCCCAGGTACAGGTAGAATAGATAAGCTGGCCGCCCGGTTTTATCAGGCCTACCGCTTCTGCGAGGATGTTTTTCTGGATGATACTGCATTGGTCCGCCAATCCTTCGCTCCATTGGGTTATCACCTCATCGTCTTTGCGAAACATCCCTTCGCCGGAGCATGGCGCGTCAATAAGCACCACATCGAAAAAGCCTTTAAAACTATGGAAATCGTTTACGCTGTTGTTGGTTATCAAAGTATTTGGGGCGCCCCATTTTACCAGGTTTTCATATAAAATAGACGCCCGTTTGCCTACCAGTTCATTGCTTACCAGGAGGCTGTTTTTGGATAGGAAACTCAAAAGCAAAGTGCTTTTTCCGCCGGGCGCGGCACACAGGTCCAGCACTTTCAGGTCCTTTGAAAAATCAATGGCATTGGCGAAGATCATGGAGGATGCTTCCTGGGCATAATACGCCCCGGCATGATACATAGGATCCCAAACATATCTTGGCCGCTCGGCAGGGTATTTACCATATTTGCACCAGGGCACGGCTTCCTCATCGGCAAACAGGTCAGGGCCTTTTACAGGGTTCACACGAAGCGACGAGATAGGAGGCTTTTCCAAAGATTCCAGAAAAGCGCCCCACTCATTGCCCAACTGTGATTGTAAGCGTGGGATAAGGGTTTTAGGTAAAAGGGAAGTATCCAAGTTAGTGGGTAGTGGTTAGTGAATAGTGGGTAGCAGAAATAGGCTTTTTATTAATTTATAATTTATCATTTGTTCAACTCGTCCCAATACTCTACTGCCCGGCGAAGATGCGGGATAACGATGGTACCACCGACTATAGTGCCGATTGAAAATATCTCGAAGAGTTCATCTGTGCTTACGCCCAGTTCGTAGCATTTGCCAAGGTGGTATTTTATGCAGTCGTCGCACCGCAAAACCATAGAGGCTACAAGGCCCAGCATTTCTTTTGTTTTCACATCCAGGTGGCCTTCCTGGTAGGTATTGGTATCAAGGTTAAACAGGCGGTTGATCACTTTGTTGTTCCCTTCAAATATCCGGGAATTCATTTTCTCGCGGTATTCATTAAATTCTGTTACTGCGGTTGACTTGTCCATAGCTTATGTTTTATCAGATTTTCAGCGAAGGTACTATTCAGGTGTATTTGATGAGCCTTTTATGTTTCATTTTCACATTTATAAATCTTTATACTAATTTTGACTTTTTTAAACAATGGATCAAAACAACAATAATACTAAACTATTATCCTTAGCGGTATGAGATGTAATTCTATTATTTTTAGCCTTTTATTTTTTTCATTAATTTCAACCAGGTCTTACGGGCAAATACCTATCCGCGAGGACCTCAATATCAATTCGCATGATATTATCGCGAAAGTGGATGAGGATGTTGAAAAGGAAAATTATGCCGATGCCATAGACCAGCTTGGGCGTATAACCCGCAATGACTCCAACTACGACAGGGCGCAGGCATTGCTTTGCCAGGTTTATTCGTACAACAAAAACTATGATAAAGTAATAGCCCTTGGCACCAAAAACCTGGATGACGCACGGTATGCAGAAGAATATTACAGATTGCTGATTTTGAGTTATTCGGCCCGCGATACCCAGTCGGTAAAAGGCATAGCGCTGGCTGATGAAGGGCTGAAAAGGTTTCCTTATTCTTCAAAAATAAGATATGCCAAGGCCCTCACTTATATGAACGCAAAGAAATTTGAAGAGGCGAGGCCGATATTGTATGACGCAATAAAGAATAATCCGTTTTACCAAAGAGCGCATTACCAGCTTGGTTTTGTTTATTATAACGAGGGAAAAGTAATCCCGTGTTTTTTGGCGATGGTATTTGCGGCAAGCCTGGACCCGGAATCTGATTACGGAAAATCGGCTGTGAAAATACTGGAAGAGCTTTCCGCCAACGGAATAAGCCAGCCACCTGTAAAAGTTAAAAACATAAAGGAAGATGGCGATTTTGGTACGCTCGAAGACCTCTTTGTATCTAAAATAGCTACGAAAGAAGGTTTTAAGTCGGAATATAAACCCAATTATACTTTGCTAAGGCAGCTTTCACTCGTTTTAGACCAACTACAATATAATAGAGGTGACAATGGTTTTGCAATACAGTTTTACGCTCCCTTTTTCCTTTCGGTAAAAGACCAGAAACTTGCCAGGACTTTCGGCTACCGGCTTTATTTCGGGTTCCCAACCAGCGAACCGGCTAAACTTGCTGAAGGGGATAAATCAGGCAATAAAGATTTCAATAATTTCTTCACTAAATATATTGACGATAACTACAATATACATGAAATGGACTGGGGCGGACAGAAGGAAAAAGTGCGTTACTGGTTTCTTAATATCAGTCATATTGAAGCCATAGGCAACCTGAATGGCGCAAAAAAGGACGGCTACTGGAAACATTTTTTTGATAATGGGAATATTTATTCTGAAGGCCGGTATGCAAATGATCTGAAAGACGGTCCGTGGAAATTCTACTATGGAGATGGCAAACTTGAAAGAACGGAAGAATGGACAAGCGGTGCAAATACCGGTACTAACAAACTTTACAATGAAAATGGTAACCTTCGGCAGGAATACACTGTGAATGCCGGTAAACTGGAAGGTACGCTTAAAAACTACGCCATTAACGGGACTTTACTAAGTGTTTTTGAATACAGCGGGGACAAAATGAACGGCCCGGTAACCGTGTATTACCGCAGCGGGGAAGTAAATGTACACTACAATGAAGTGAATAGCCAGATGGATGGCGAGGCAAAAGAATTCAGCCCTTTTGGGAAAACGGTAACTGATTTGAATTTAAAAAATGGCACTAATGATGGCCCCATAAAAGAATATTATACCGATGGCAATATAAAACTGGAAGGGAATAACAAAAATGGCAAGGAAGATGGTAAATGGGTTAATTATGGCCCAAATGGCAAATCCGTGTCCGAACGCAATTATATTGCCGGACTGGAAGAAGGCGAGAGCAAATTTTATTATTCAAACGGAATTGTTTCCGAAACACAAAACTATAAGAAAGGCAAATTGAATGGAAAAGAAACCAATTATGATGCCGCAGGTACTAAAACCTCGGAGTTTAATTATACGGATGATATTGCCATAAGTTATGAGTACTTTGGGCCAAAAGGTGAAATACTATCTCAGGGAAGCGATAAAAACGGCAACTTGGACCAAGAAAGTAAAAGTCTGTCGGGCATTACCCTGATGGAAGGCAAACTGGAGAATGGCAAGCGTAGCGGCT
>Ga0302280_1003427_pt1 | contig 11483 bp, 8 predicted proteins | sample III_Fen_E1_1_FD_198771 | JGI IMG/M metagenome (GOLD analysis project Ga0302280, IMG submission 198771) | Peat permafrost microbial communities from Stordalen Mire near Abisko, Sweden - III_Fen_E1_1 | ecosystem: Environmental > Terrestrial > Soil > Wetlands > Permafrost | place: Sweden: Abisko...
TATAAAATAACTATATGGATGCAAATACTTAATTTCTGATACTGAAAAATTCTGCTACATTAGTTATATTGGAGAACAAAGTCATTTCATCACTGAAATAAGAGATAATCAATAGCAATATACTTTGGAACAGACTGCAGTAAAGCCCAAAGTTATCTAATACATTAAAAATTTGAAAGAATAACCATAAACCTTTTATAAAATAATCAACGGAATTCAAAGATCATTATAAAATATTGTTATCTTTTTTAAAAATTTTAAAAATTTTAAAAATCTATCCAATATCAATTAAATGACTATTAGAAATTTTGTCAATGAACATAAAATTAAGGGAATGGCCAAATAAATTTTGGAGGAACCCATTCAATCCCTCCAATTAAAGAATTTGGTAGATTTTTACGAAATGATCTAGTATCTGACTTTTGAAAAAATAGAGACTCTGCTTGATAGTAGCTACAAAAAGCCAATGTAAAAACTTGAAAAATAAGAGTTTATGGATCTGATTAGATTAATGAAAAAATAAAACAGAGAACCTGAAATTCCTCCCTATAAAGATTTTAAGAGAGCTCTTTATAGAATTGTGGGCCGTAATTTGCTCTTGAGACTAACAGATTAGAAGAAGTATATTTCATAGCAGCTCAATTATATTGCTGCCTATTGGCCTAAATATACCATAATCGACAATTTTCAAAAAGGTGATCATCCATTCACGGATTTTTTTGGCAGAATTACAATATCAAAGATTGGAGATATGCTAAATTAAATGCCCTGGAACTTTAAAGATATTTTTGATGATGAAGAAGAGACTGATCTGACTATAAATAATATAAGCCGTAGGCAAAGGGAAAATATTTTGTCAAATCAAAGTTTTACACAGACGACTCAAAGGGCGCAAAGAGGAAGAAGGGGGCAATTTTATTGATGAGATATGTCTAAAATTATTATATCTAAATATTCTTTTTTGGTAGATTATTATAAGTATTTTATTAATGAGTCATACCTTGCTTATCTATATAATCATCATGAGTTGTTGCTTAAAAATTATAATCAATAAGCAAATAAATTTTAATTTAGTATATTAATTAGTTAATCATAAGTCGTTATCAATATAAGGATAACTTTATTTTTGTTAATTAAGTACATCATGAAAAATGTACGATAGGTTTTCCAATAAATTTTCCCTATATCATCTGTTTATAAGTTTAAGGAAGTGTTTCCATGCCTGAAATAATGACTTCTGCTCCTTTAATATCTAAAGCAATCATTTACGAAAACATTTGATGCTTAGTATGCAAATTTTAGTGGAAATAGAGAATTCCTTTCATTTGAATTGACTTCGAAATTATATTTTAGATATTTTTTATTCCTGATTTTTAGTTCCAGTTATTGTAGGTGGCTAAGGCTCCACACATAATTATCTTTGAGTGTGAAGCCATTACATTTAGCATTGAACTCAGCATGTCCTCGCCCACATTATCATAGAAAATATCAGCCCCTTCTCCATTCATCATCTCCTCAAGGTCTTTCTCGAATAAACGATGATTAAACTCCCCTTTGTTTTAATACTTCTTATAATTGATAGACTTTTTGCAGCCTATCGATTGGGCAAACATACATTTATTATCACTGCCTGCAATTCCATAAATGTTCTTGTAGCCCATTTTATGCAAGTATTGAGTCACTGTCGTGCCAACTCCTCCAGCCACTGAGGAGACTACAATGTTTAGCTATTATTTAGATTTATTCCTCTTTAGAGCTTTGCTCCACATCTGGAAAGGCTCGATCTATCGCTTGATTGAAATATAAGAAGTCAGCCCAGTCGGACCGTAGACACTGAGGTATTTATACATATCATCTCCCAAGTCCTAATATTAGGGGCTAATTACAACTGGCAGCCGCTGGAATTTAGAACAATGAATTAGCATATACTCCGACCATTCAAACATGCCAATCACCCAATCTCCTAATTCGTAAACAATTGGGGCATTTTGAGGTTGATTTATTTTGATTATTTTAGCGATGCCAAAGCCAGGAATACCTGAATTCGGTCGTACTGGTTCGAGATAGGAGCGAGCCCCTGAAATCCAAGTTCTCAGTACAGGATCAAGGGAGATATAGAACATCTTGATCAAAGTTTTCCCCTCTGGAAGACTCTCCGCTTCGTTTATTTCACTTTATACGAGCTCGAAGCAGGATAAATCCTGAGGAAAATTTTTGCTAGGATAGTTTTTGAGGATAAATCTCTTAAATTTCATTGATGAGTGGCTGTAGATATTGATATTATTATTCACTCTAGATAAATATCAAAGATAATAAATAATAAAATATTGCCTGCATTAGTTCTTTAAGTCTATGAAAAATTAAAATAATCCAGAATATTAAATTGCCTAAAAACGGTATTATCACATTCATTCATACGAGGCTTACGTCAACGAGAAAGCTGTGCTGGAGTAAGCAGTCAATTGTAAATCGCTGGTCTGGACTCTTTTGGAGAATCTTCGTAATGAATGATTTGGCATTTAACGATATTTATGAAGGAAACGAGAAATCACACTAGGATAGGGATATATGTACGTTCATTATATTGTTCATTGTCTATTGACGACTGATGTGGTAGAAAGGCGCCTTGCCAACTAGCATTTAGAAAGCCAAGACCCCAACTGCCCAAATATCCACAAAATTATCATAAGATTAGCCTTACAATATCTATGGACATAGGTAATCTAACGTTCCACAGTAAGTACTTCTCCTATCCTTACTATAGGTAGCCCATCCCAAGTCGCAAATTTTGCAAACATCCTAAATAACTATACTTGTACATTTGTAATCACAATATTCTCAGGTTTAATATCTCTATGCAGGATATCATTCTCGTGAAGATAGTTAATTCCCTCACAAATTTATTTTAATTTAATTGCTGCCTCCTCCTCATCAAGTTTTTTATTTTATTTAATTACTTTATAGAGTGAACCCTCTTCCATGTACTCCATCAGAATATAAAAACTTGTCTAATCATGAAAAAAACCGTACATTTTAACAATGTTCGGATGATCAACAAATAAACTTAATTTGATTTATTGAATGAACTGATCCAGCATCAGACGGACTGATTACTTCACAACTTTTTTTATACCCACTAGCATTCCTGTCTTTTTGTGAATGGCTTGAAAAAATTTACCAAACCGACCTTCTCCCCTACATTCGCCAAGTGAAAAATCTTCGATATTCAATTCATGAGAAATTTCTTTAACCCTCGAAAATATGCTCGGTTTTTTTATGGTGGGTAGTTAATGAAAGAATTAACTTGAACCAGTGTGCCTCATCAATTTTTCCTTCCCAATAAAAGAGTGCCCGTTTGAAATTTATGGACGATCTGTTAATGATCCTTAACGATAATTTTGAGATTTGAAATTATTCTTATCTGTTCTTGATATATCATGTGAGTCGATGTCCTTATTATTATAATTTTAGTTTTGATTTTAAAGATCATAATAGCTATGATGTTTTTCATTTTCCTCTCTTGAGTATGGCGATTTAGCTTAGGATTAAATCATTGACCGATGATGCCTGCAACTAAGATTTGTTTTTAATTTTTCAAGAATTATTTCCTTATTTTAGTTTATCAAGCTAGAGGAAACAAATGAATGCTTTTTTTGCCAGTGATTAGCATTGGAAACTGTTTATCTGAGATAGCTCTTTATTGTCGGTTCACATACTTCCTATTTATAAGGAAAGTTGCTTAAAAAAACAGTTTTGGAAGGTTTATTTCTTCTTTCAGTTCGAGCTGGTTTTAAGTCCATTTAATTTCTGCTAATTTAATTCATATTCTGAAGATTAAAAGGCTCTTTTTCTAGCTTGCGAAATATGCTATAAGATGGGTCTTTGACGATTTTTTCTTTTTATGAAGTTGCAGAAATGACATTTTCTAGAAACGAATTATCAGTAAAATTATGATGGTCGATGGTTTTTGATTTATAATTTTGAGAGGAATCAAATCCAACAGGATTTGAGAGATATGGAGGAATAGAATGATGAATTGGTTGTACAGTATAGGCATTTGAACTCATTTGATCTGTGCGATATGAAAGTTAAGGATAATTGAGGGCTTCCGAAAGCTCATTGAAGGTCTTATTACTCGTAAGGATTTTTGTTTGCATAATCTTCTATAATATTTATTGCTATCATTACCTTTTTAGTCATAATTTCCAGTCCATAACCATTGGTAAAATAATGTAAGGCATTTTTTTATCAAAATGAGGAAAAATTAGCTTCGCCAAGTTTTTTATAATAAATTTTGTTTTTTAGAAAGTTTTGTATTTTTATAATGTGATTATCGTTGATTATAAGCTTTCAAATCATAGAAGAAAAACATATGGTTAGATTTTATCTTTTTTAAAGGAATCGTAGTAAGAAACAATTTTTTAGAAATAAAGATGGAGTTTAGTTCAATATTTAATCGAATTGAAATTGAACGATTAAATGATGTAAATGATGAAAAAAGCAAATTATTAAAAAAACAATATAATTAAATTATAACAATAGCGAGCTTATGATAATCAGATTTTAAATGCGAGATAAATATTGCCAAATTTAATGTTTCTCTCTATTATTATTTAAATTGATAAATACAAAATAATTCATTAAGATGATAATTTTTCAGAATTTAATCATATTGGAGATGTTGCTTGTTTCAGCCATGTCAAGCTCACTTCATCTCCCTCTAATCTGGGCGACAGCGTTTCCCAAACTCTCTGATGATAAGCATTAATAAACTTGATGTCATCTTTGGTCACTAGATCAAAGTCAATCAAATTTTTATCATACGGACACAATGTAAGATTTTCAAACCAGTTGAATCCGTCTTTTTCACAAACTAGTAGAAGGTTTTCAATGCGAATACCAAACTTTCCAGGTTCATAATAGCCGGGCTCGTTTGTAACAACCATTCCTGTTTTGAATTTGGTCGAATGAGAATGATAAATACCCATAGGTCCTTCATGCACTCCCAAAAAATGGCCAACTCCATGACCAGTGCCGTGTTGATAGTCCATTCCCTTCTCCCAGAGGTGTCTCCTTGCTAGTACATCGATATCCCCTCCAGAAAGAATTCCGACAGGCCAGCGTAATCTCTCTACATCTAAATTACCCAGTAAAACTCTAGTAAAGGCATTTTTCTCTTATGGAGTGGGCTTGCCAAAATGATAGGTTCTTGTGCAATCAGTGGTTCCATCGAGATATTGTCCTCCTGAATCAACCAGATGTATCATGTCTTTGGTAATCATGGAGTGAATTTCTTCAGTAGGCTAATAATGAATGATAGCAGCATTTGGTCCACCACAACTAATGGTTGGGAAACTTAAACCTTTATTATATTATTGTTCATATCTACGAGCATTGACGTATAAAGCGGCCTCATATTCATCAACTTCGTCCAGGTGCGATCGCCATGCCCAAAATTTGCACATAGCGACACCATCAACAATATGAGATCGTGTAAATCCCTGAATTTCTTTCTCTGTTCTTACTGCCCTCTATAATCCAATTCCTTCCCATTATATTGGCTCTTTATCTTTAATGACATTATAAATGTAAAAATTTAAATTTCCTTTTGTGATAAGAGATTTTTATTCAAACACAGGCAAGTACTCCTAAAGTTTAATATTCTCAATCGCAAGATGCTTTTGAACTAATTAACTATTTATGGAGGGATGACCTTTGGGAAGATAGAGAGAACCACCTTACTTTCTAATGATAAGAGTGGATTTGAAAAAGGGATTGCATGGTATTTCACTTGACCTTAGATTGAGAATCCAAGCAATTTCCGAAAGATCATTGAAGATGGCAGCATTTCCCTTTTTTTAATTGATTTTTTATCTCACCCAGTTCACCTTTTCACTTATACTTTTACCAGCCCACTATTAATGACTGTATATTTCGGGTTTTGGAGGTTTTGGCTTACTCTACCAGACTATCTCCGCTAGATTCTCAATAGATAACTCAAGAATAAATCCATTGTCCGCCAAGAATTTACTTCTCAAAATGCCAGTCTCTAAATAGAAAGTAATTTACATGCAGATAAAAGACGCGGGTCAACGCCTATTTTTGTGCCCTTCGGATAAAATTCCACGATGTGTTCAAACCATTTCTTCTCTTTTGCAAGCATTTTTTTCATTGTCCATGTAGGGTAAAGCTCCTGTTAAGCTTGCAAAAAATAACGACCGTCAGTCCAGAGCAAAGCTTCAGTTTGTGAAATGACTATAATGGCATTAGATCCGGAGAATCCACTGATGAATTTAACTCGTTCATCGTCTTAGCAGAGATACTCACTCTGGTGTTCATCAGTATGAGGGAGGACGTAGATTGCCCATCCTCGAGCCGTCATAAGCTACCTTATCTTGCTGAGTATTTAAGTCATATTCAAATAATACAAAAATATTTCAAAAGTCGTAATAAATCCTGACAAAATTGTATAAAGGTCTTAGTAAAAAAATTTGAATAAAACAAGACAGTGAATTGCAAAGTTTTAAGGTGAAGCTAAATTATATCTTTCATAAATTCATCATCAAATGCTCTTTTTTATCTTAAATTCATGAAATTTTTTTTATATCCATAGTCTAATATTATTACCAAATTAAGGAGAGATAATCTTTATTTTTTTTAATTTGTTCACTGCTTTTCAAAAGTCTTAAAAGTCTTAATGCATCTTCTGCACAATTATTCAAAGGCCTTAGTCACTCCTTCACCTGTTTTAGCACTGACCCTCATACAAGAGATGCTATGCTTTAGGGAGAAAGTGGACAACTCGTCCTACTACGCCTCAACCTCACTTTAGTCTGCCTTATTACCAACAATGATAATCTGCGCGTCTTTTTCTGCGTATCTTTTGATTTCGTCGAGCCAAAACCGTTCTACGTTCTCCAGCGTTTTCTTGAAGCCCAAGTCGAAGACGATCATAATTCCTTGCGCGTTTTTGTAGTAAGCACTTGTAATAGCGCGGTACCGTTCCTGTCCAGCAGCATCCCAAATCTGCAGCTTTACCGAATTATTGTCAAATTCTATGTTTCTTCATAAAAAAAAACATACTTAATTTTGAAATCAACTCCAATAGTGGCGAGGTACGACTGCTCGAAGGAGTCATCAGCAAACCTCCGAACCAGAGAGGATTTACCAACACGACTGTCACCGATTAGAAGAAATTTATATTGATACCCGTGATTCATATGGGAATATGATTGAAGACGATAAAGAGATAATAAAATAGTTAACAATATCACAAATTCTTCATTTATCATTAATAAGGAAGGAGCTTAATCTTTAGTCTTGTTTAGTCTGCAATACTTTGCAAACGTTTTTTCTATTGAATAAGCTGTTTTAAAGTTTATCTTCTTTGCTCGACCTGCAATCTTAGTTTTACCAATTTATCTACCTTTTCCAAATCCATAATATTTCCATGACCTTACAACGAGTTTTCTATATTTATGATTAGCTATTCTCTTTTTGGTACAAATTTTTCAATTTTTTTCTTGAGGTCTACTATTTTTTTATTCTCATCAGGCATATTTTTAGTTTCAGTTTCCATCTTTTATCTTCTTGATTACATCATTGCATTAGACTCACTCTCTGAGTATTGGCTTTACTCGGTAATGTGATTTTTTAGCACTTGAGGCTGCACCAAAGATTGATTCTCCTGATTCTATTTACCACTAAGTCTTGCCGAAGATAACTGCATCTTGCTGTGGAGTAAACCACTGCTCTCGTTGACTGCACTCACTTCATTTATGGCTTATACATATTACATTTTCTACAATTGAATTAACTCTCTTGCCTTTTGTAGGTACAAGTCATCAAGAGGATTATCTTCGGTAATTTTGCGAGTCTTTCTGTTGCGAAAATATAAATTGTTATCTGCATCTTCGCATGGCTACCAAAAAGGGGGAAGAGGAGCTTTAAGTCCTTCCCTTGCGAGATATAAATATTTGTTATGTTTTGGAAGTACAAACCCTAGAAATTAAGCATACTGTTTCACCTCTATTTATAGTGAATGCAATACCTTCTTCATTTGGTTCATAATTTTTATTATGCTCTTCGAGAGTTATTAGTTGGTTCCACTGAATTGAGGAGCTCATTGAAATTTAAATTATTTTACTTATAAAAGGAACTATAATGACTGTATTTATTCATTAGATAATGTTTGATAAAATTCATCAATCAAATATATATGAGGTAAAATATATTTAGTAATCAATGAGGTTTTAGTATAAGTTTTACTGCATTTATAGAGCATGCTAAAACTCATCTTGAAATTAAACGATTTTTATTAATCAAAAAAGATCAAATGAGATATTATAGCAATGAAAGGAATCTATCTTATATTGGAAAATATTATCTTCATAAATTTTGTTTGTTCAATCTCTATGCTCTTTTTAGTGGTCATTAAAAGAATAATCTTGTTTATGAGTTTGGCATTTATTTGAAGTTTACATTGGACAAAAGTGGATTTGATTAAGCGATTAATACTACAATTAAGCATAATTTGTTTATTATGAATCAGCAGTAGTGCCAAAATCATACTAAATTCTCTTTAGCACAACAATTTGCCTATTTATTTTCTCATAACTGCAACAAAAGAGGTATTAAGCCGAATATCTAACAGTAAGCAATAAAAATGAAGAAAAACCTCTCCATAAAATGTTAATAACTCAACGCTTTTATATAAAAAATGAAAGAAATTGAGAAGATCTCTCACTTCCATTAATTAATTATACAATTATGTTGAAGAAGAAACCCATATGATATTTCATGCATAGATCATACTAATAAGACTGCCAAGAGTAATTTATTATTCTTCTTGAGCTCAGACATGAACATGAACATCCTTATTGTTGTGCTTATCTGCCTTTTGGGTCTCGGACAATCCGCCAAAATCGTTTGTAAATATCACTCCAATGCAGAATTAAGTAATTTTTTACAAATACAGACATTATCCAGAGTAATTATTCAGATATTCAGATGTATAAATTAAATAATATAGCGTAATTCATCTTTGAATTAGATGTAAAAAAATCATTAATGGAGAGTAAAACAATAATAAATTAGACGTATTATTTAAATTAACCCTAGTGTTTATTTTAATACAATTAGGCGTATCGATTGTGTTGACTTAGGGTAACTCAATAATAAATAAGGCGCACAAATAAGTATACTTAGGGTAATTAAAAATACAATCAGCTGTATCATTATAAATTATCAAGCGTACTTTTTATGCAAAATAGCCGTATTTCAAATTTGATAAAGGGTAAGTATGAAATAAAATAGTCGTAATAACACATTAATTGAGGGTAAAATGAATATAATTTAGATGTTATTTAAAAATTAATTGAGAGTAATAGATTATAAAATCAGAAGTAGCAAAGTTTAATAATGAGGGTAAAATATCATCAAATCAGCCGTATTAAAACTATCATTTTAGAGTTTTAATTCAATAAATTAGCAGTATTCATTTTAATAGAATAGCGTTATCCTTCAAATACAATCAGACGTATTAATACTTCGATTAAGTGTAATTTAAAAATAAAATCAGCAGTATTCCTGGAATAATAATCAAGAGTTATGATTAAATAACAAAGTGGTACCAATAGTATGATTAAGGGTAACTCCTTGCTGAATTAGTCGTATCATCATATCAATATAGAGTAACATTAAAAAGAATTAGGCGTATCTTATGAAATATTTAGAGTAACGATATAATAAAGAAAGAAGTACAAAATATAAAAAATAGAGTAAAAAATGAACTTAAACAGCTGTAAGAATGCTATAAAATAGCGTCACTATTGATACAATGAGATGTTTTTGTCTGTATGATCTAGTGTAACAATTGAAAAAGTTAGTCGTAATTGCTAGATTACGTAGTGTATATAATTACCAAAACTAGGTGTAAAAAAATGGTTATGAAGTGTAATCAATAACCAAATTAGGAGTATCTTCAATAAAATTAAGTGTATTGCTTTCTTTAGCAAGCCTCATGATTCTCACATAATCCTAACCCGTCCTTATTTGGTTTAGTTTGATCAATAATTCTTTATTTTTTGTGTTAATGATTAAATAATATAATTCCTTGAGCATTTCTACTTTAAATTGGAGGTATTTTTATTTATTAATAACGAATTAAAGAAAATTCTTGAAAAATATAATTTTTCATATTGTATAAAGAGTTAAACATTAATTTGTAGAAATCATGGATAGAGATATACTACAGGAAAATGGAACCTTTTTCCCCAATAAGCTTCGCTGTGCTGTCCTCCTTTATCTAAATAATAAAACAGGCTTGAGTTAACTTTATACCCAATTGAATTCAGATGCTGGTATACTGTAATTGTTTGATTTTTGCCATCACTGCTTGGTCCGCTGTCCCCAGAATCAACATAAAACTGTACTCCATTCCATAACTTTTGAGTGGATAAGATTTTTTTGTCAAAATCTTAACTATTCCACCAAAAGCTAGAACTCATGCAAATTGATTTTACAAATATAGACGGTCGAGTGTATGCTGCATAGCAACTGATAAGCCCTCCCAAACTGCTACCACCAATTCCATATTGTCCAGCAGTACGATTTTTAAGCCAATCACCCTCAATTATTGGAATTAGCTATTTCTCAATGAAGTCAATATATTTGTCACCTTTTCCACCAACCTTTTCACTAGGATCATAAGAATAAGTGTATTAGTTCATTCGATCAGCAGTATTCCATATACCAACCACCACAATCTCCCTCATAGTTCCTTGAGATGCTTGTTCGTTAATAGTGTTTTGAACTAACCAAGCAGTTCCAAAGGCTGCTTGACTTGGATCAAATAAATTCTGCCCATCATGGAGGAGTAGGACTTCATATTTCTTGAAAGTGTTATCAAAAAAGGAAGGAGGATAGTAAATACTGCATTTTCTACTATTGCCTAAAATCTTAGAAATGACATTAGCTTTGTCCACAATTTTATTCGCAGCTGGTTTGAAACTTGGATATATCGTCACTCCTTTAACTCCCCCTTTAAAAACTTAGTTTTTTCCAAACATCCATGTGGTATCATTAAGCAAAAGTTTAATACTGATGACTACATCTTCTGGGCACATCAGAGCAGTCATCCATTCATTGGAGGATGTATGATTAAGTTCAATTCCCTTGTTCCAAGTTAAATTACAACTATCTCCTCGGATAAATATCTTCTTTCCTCCAAGATTACTATCAGGATAGTATGCTGTAAATGTCGTATAAACATTGTTTGGTGCCGCCTTGATAGAATACGACAAATTTATGAGCAAAAGCGTTAGAAGAATCTTGAGAGCCATTTCAATATATTTGATTAAATGAATGATTAATAATTTAGGAAAGAGATATATCATCAGATTGCTAAAGAATAATACTTGCAGATGCAGGCTAAACAACAGTTATTCAGTTTTAGAACGGAAGATATACATATTGTATTTGAA
>Ga0302280_1003429_pt1 | contig 11476 bp, 7 predicted proteins | sample III_Fen_E1_1_FD_198771 | JGI IMG/M metagenome (GOLD analysis project Ga0302280, IMG submission 198771) | Peat permafrost microbial communities from Stordalen Mire near Abisko, Sweden - III_Fen_E1_1 | ecosystem: Environmental > Terrestrial > Soil > Wetlands > Permafrost | place: Sweden: Abisko...
ACAATAACTTGCTCAGTTAAAAAAATAATCAACATCCAAAAACTAGTAAATTGCCCATCTTCAAACTATTGTTTCATAAATTTAAACATAGAGTGAAGAGTTTCAGTGTTTTCAGCATCCCTGCAACCCACATAGTTACCACTTCAACATGCATTTGAGTACTCACAGTCTTAAGATAATTAAAGTTAGTGATAGTTCATTCCATAACTTTATAAGCAATCTTCCCATTCCCAAAGGCGCAATAACAAACTTCAGAATTAAACAGGTAAAAATCACTGATGGCTATCTTTATCAGGGAATAGGAAGCAAAGCTGTTTTTGGTGACATCAACCCTTGGAATCAGGATTATGCTTCTTATTATTCGGGAGATGGAGACGTTTGCTCCAATGGATTTTATCGGGCAGGAGGATCACCTGTTGTAAATGGAGATATCATCACTATTTCCGTCGATTTGATTCATTATAAGGTGACATGGCTAATAGATGATAAAAAAGCTACATAAGTTGTCATTCCTGATCATATGCGTAATGGAAGACTCTTCCTTGTGCTCTTAATGAAATGTAAAGGGGATGAACTTGAGCTTTTATTTGATTGATCAATGATAATACCTGAATAAATATTTACTACTAAATGAGATGAACTGCTATATTATTGCATTAATAAATTTTATCATTGATAAATTTATATGCCAAGAGTTCGTTAGTTTGGCGAAATGCGCCAATCTCGATCTACTCATAAATAATTAAGCACTTTTCACTCACAGATAAACAAGCCCGATCCAGCTCTAAGTCATGCATCCTCAGTACACAGCCATTATGTTTGCGTCAATTGTGTTAACAAATCTATGTCTCAATAAAAGATGAATTTTCGATCAAGTCAACTCCAGCTAGATTAGAGTCGTTATCGTCAGCTTTAATAATCTCGTCAAACTCATAAAGATAAATACTGTATTGCAAAAAATAAAAAAATGTAAGAGGAGAAGAAAAAAACTGTGTAGTATAACAAGTTCGTGGTGGAAATAAAAATGCAAGAAAAAGAGAAGCAAAAAAACTAGAAGTAATCTTAGAAAAAAAATATTGAATTGTAACAGCGTAATTTTGATAAACAAATAGAGGATGAGGAGAGGAGAGCTCAGATTTAAAAAGAACGATGGAGAAACGAAATTACAAAGCAGGTGCAATAGAAAAATTAGAGGATACTGCGACAGCAAATGAAAGATAGGTACAGACCTCCTGCTTAGGAAGATAAGACATGGATTTAAAATATGACCAAGGAAAGACAGTAAAAATATAGAAATTAATTGCTCAATCAGATCAAAGAGGAACAATAAAAGAGGAAGTTTAAGAAGGATGAGGACAAGAAGGAAATAGATAGGGAATATCGACTGTTGGATGTAGCAGAGGAAAGAGCCAGAAAACTACAACTGCAATAAGAGTAGAGAAAAAGAATTTTATTGGAGGATGCCAGGGAAAAACAGAAAGCTAAATAGCAAAGAAAGATAGATGATCAAATGAAATTGTAGAGAGAAAGAGTTTAATTGTTGATTGCGAAAGAGTGTGAGGAGAGGACGAGGGTTGATAACTAGAAGAAAAAAATTGAGAGAACCAACAAGTACATGAGTGAGATCAGGAATCAGATGATAGAGCAGTAACGACGAAAAAAGGAAGAGTTGAATTGGAATAAGATGAATAACACCAGTGCTTCTTTCGTGGATTAGCGTCCAATAGATGAGAGGCGATGCGACGACTGCGAAAGAATCTACCCTAAATCATACCTGACTAAAGTTAAAAACTGATTATATCAACATATCATCGATGATGCCAGTGATTATAATCATTTTATCAAATTTCACATTTTTTGTTAATTTTTGTTATAAACTAATAAACATTATCAGAAATAGATTAATAATGAGCAAGAAAAACGTAAAACCAGGATTCATACAAAAGATATCTCAATACTTTAAATTTTTATGCAGTAGCGAAATGAAGGAAGATAAGAGTTAGAATGATTTGAAACAGCGCAGGTCCACCATTAGAAAAAGGAGATTGACTTTTATGCTTGATGAGACAACTGTTAAGTTGAGTAGGAAAAACATTAATTTATAAGAATTCCATGGCACTTCATACATTTCATCGGGTTTAGAAAAACACCTCTCTCATCGTTTGAATGGGCTGACCTTTGTTCAGTTTTAAGGCGGTTTTACAGATAAGTCAATGAGAAGTGTGGTATATCCCCTAAAGCTAATTACGAAGCAGGCTTCGGTATTCAACCCAGCCAATTAAATTTTAATAAATCCAATCTGTTCCTATAATTTTCGATAAAATATGGTCTAATGTCTTGTGTACTAGCTCAAACATTATCAATATGATCTCATCGCAACCAAACTCAAGCATTATCACAATAAAATATCGCACTTCGTATTCGTGATGGAGAAATAGATATAAACTAAAGAGTTTCATTAACTCTTCACCACTTTTAAGAATGTCTATCTGTTTTAAATCGAAAGAGTCATGGAGATGGATAAATGTATTGCCACTGTCGCATATATCTCACGTTCAGCATAATTCTTAAAAATAGATACTGAATCTATGGTCAATTTTTATATTGCATAACTTTTGAAGAGAGGCACTTACATTTAAAAATTTGATTTTTCATAGCTACTAACAAGTCTACTAGCAGCAGATTTATATGTGGAAGTTGCAAGTATTCTAGGGGAATTATCACTTCGCAAGAACGTCAGTTATTTCGATCGTTAATTTATAAAAATAATAGAGTAGCGTTATCCAATGAGTCGCTAAATCATTAATCCCTTTCGACAAAGTGTAAAAAATGAATAAAAGGAAGATGCAATCCATATTCATGAAAATACTCCGCTTTTCGGTGGAATAAAGGTCAGTTTTAGGTTGGAGTAGAAATAAAAAAGTGAGGATGACAAAGTAACAGTAAAATCAAAAAAAAGTATTGCCCACTCTTTTGGTAGTCGTCACTGTGTAACTGAGTGGTAGTGAATAATCCCTTTATTGTGATTATGTTTCTTCCTTATTCTTAGAAATCACGCCTATTTTCTTTTAATTAATTTATAATCACATTCTTATTCTATATTAATTGCACTACTTTTTTCGAAAACAAATCGATGGGTTGTTAACAATCTGCAGTAGCAAATTCTTATTAAAATCACTCTCAACACCCTTATCTACTCGACCCTGAATAATCAGCTCTAAAAGCTAATAAACCTTGTCGTGAGAATTTATAACTGATCTCCAGATAACTCTCAGGGAGATAAATCTTGCTCGTTAATCATGCCCTATAGAAGCATATCCTTTTTTATAAGTTGACTCGTCAGCAGAGGTTAAAAGTAATCTAATCCATGTAAAAATATCGAGTTCGCGGTCAAACCTACATTTTTAAATAAAATGACGAGCCTAACTATGCTTTTATCATCAATGAAGGCTTAATTACAATATAAGTGAAGAGATCAGATAAATTAATCAAAAGAGTTTTTAGTTAAGGCGATCTTTTCGGTGATTTAGCTCTTATTAACGTAACATCTCGCACTGCTTCTGCCTATGCCGATACTGATTGTGAACTGATAGGGTTGAGCAAATAAAATTTTCAGAGTAGAATGCAGCAGCTAATTAAAGACAATCAAGGAATCGCTTAAAAATATACAAACGTTTGCAGTATCTTTTCAAAATTTACAAATTCACAGAAAAAATCAATAGCTAACAATATGTATGAGGCTCGCTTTTAAAAAGGAACAGTTATTTTCAATTATGGGGAACTTGCCACTTGCCTTTATCTCATCAAAAGTGGGTAGGTTGAAATCCGAGTGCCTAATAGGTCTTCTGTCCTATTGAAAGAGGGGAATATATTTGGATAAAGCTGTCTTCAAAAAGATAGTCGGCGTCAAGGCGAGGCAATAGCTTTGGTGACAACACACTGCTTTGTTATCACCCGGTCCAAATTATATTAATGTGTGGAGCAGAAAGATATGAAGAGTTTAACATTTGATTGCACTCTTCGATGGGCAATGAGAAGATCTGTTAAATTTCATTTAAAACCCCCCGATATAATTTAAAAAATAATTGAGAATGGAGAAATTAGAGAAATATAGGATGGATATATAATTAAATCTCCTGCTGAGGAGATGGAAGCGATGCTCATCTGTCTTGAAGGATAAATTATATATGATGATATATTCAGGATAGTTAGACCTGATTAATCAATTATTGGAATCGGTATCCCTATTTGCGAAGATGGCAAGAAGAAATAATCTTCCAGTTTTAGTTTGGTCAAGAAAGGAAAAGGAATGGTATTTTCAATAAAGTATTGGAAAATAAACAACATCCTAAATTAAAGCACTGGAACATCCACTGCTTCGTCAGTAAGCACCCCTCTTTAATCACCGAAAAGTGAATAGGTATCTTTATAATTGAAGGATTTGTAGTATCTAGATAAATACGAGACAAACGAATTGGGATTTGTTCTGTTAGTGCGTCATTGTTTCACAAAGAAGATATATGTGTTGCACTGCTTAATAAAGAACCATATCATAGACTATAAAAGATAAATGCTACTCATTAAATCAAAATAGATCAATCATTTTCTTAAAGAAGGGTATATTGTGCCTCTATTGAAAACCTATAAAGACAAAAACTATGTCTACTTCTTATATGAATACTATATCAATTGCACTCTCGAGACTATGTATAATCAAATTGGCTGCTTTTCTCAAGAAATTCTATCGTTTTTAATTGCCTGCTTGGTCATACGACTCGAGTATTTGCATTCAAAGTTTATTATTTATCGAGATATGCAGTTATAAAATTGGATAGTAGATTAAAATGGATTTCCTTGCATGATAAACTTTTCTATGGCAAAACAACTGTAACCAATTTCGGGATTTAAGACATATACAATTATTGGTACTCCTCATTTCATGGCTCCAGAAGTACATGAAGGCTTTGGGTACTCTTTTGCTGCTGATATTTGGTCCCTGGGTGTTTTAATATATGTTCTCGCAATAGGTTAGCTGCCTTTTGGAGAAGGCATTGATGATCCTTATTAAATATTTGCTTCGATACAAACGCAAAAAGTAGCATTTCCTTCAAATTTTAGTAATAAAAAGATAAAACGGATAATCAAGAAATTGTTGATAAAGGATAGTTGGAGCCGGCCCGATTTGAGTACTATCAAAAGCTATGATTTATTTTCTTCTCTTGGCGAAGATGACTGGAAAGCCATATAAAATCAGACCTATAAATGCCCTTTGTAGTTCTAAAAATAATTAAGGAAAGACTTATCTTTTGTATCAAAAAATGCCATATCATTAATGTCATATCTTTAGAAAAATCAAAGTAACTCAAGCCATCAGTTTCGATAGGTGATTAGTTCTTCTTGGTAAGATAGTATATGATATTTATTTTTATTGTTGTGTTCATAAAATATATATCGTTTCCATGAATCAAAAATACATTTCCATAGTTGAAATTAAAAATATAGAAAAAGGAGGGCATTCTATTAATAAGAGTAAAGCCATTTAAATAAATGATAGAATCATAAGATAACGCGACACTATCTTATTATTTAGGAAAGTTAAATAATCAAGGTTGACTCCTAACTTATTCGAATTGATAACAAATTATTGTGCGTATCAATAGACAAAGGTTATTGTTCTGTATTTAGATCAAAATTATATTCACTTTGCATTTCATTATAATTACTTTAAAAATAATGGTAATACTCCAACTCCTATCTTTAATCAGTTTTTTCATATTTAAACTACATTCCACCTTGACAGGCTCTCAAATTATTTTTTTAATGGATAAAAACGAAATTGTAATTAGAATACTTCCAAAGGTTTTGCTACTCAAATTTTATCAATTTTATTATTATTTTATTAAATTTGAAGTAATTGAACTTCTCTGGATAAAAAATGATTCATACTCAAACTAAAATTCCTACTCCCTCCCTTCCCCCTGAAACTGGTAAAAAGATCAAGAATTACATTTATAACTACAATGACCAGATTGGGAAAGGAAACTTCGCCAAAGTTTACCGTGGCACCAATACAAAGACAAGTACCTTATTGTTTAAGTAGATGAACCAGTTGCAATAAAAATTATTTCGCTCGATGAACTCAAATCGAAAAGGTTAGAGGAACTTGTCTTTGAATAAATTAGAATTCTACAGTTAATGAACCATCCAAATATTCTTAGGTTTTATGAAGCATTGCTTTCTGATAGGAATTGTTATATTATCACCGAGCTCTGCAATCAAGGAGATCTTGATGATAGAATCAAAAAGAAAAAACCATTTTCGGAAGCGGAGTTCAACAAATTAATTTTAGATATTTACCAGGGACTTAAATATCTGAAATAGGTTGGAGTAACACATAGAGATATCAAACCAGCGAATATCTTCATGCATAATGGACAGGCAAAAATTGCAGATTTTGGGCTAGCCAAATTTTATAAGTAGATTTTCATTTATATAGGGATAATTTTAAAGATCTAGATATAGGCTCACCCCCCTACATGTCTCCCGAAGGTCTCATTCACAACATTTATGGAGAAAAGACGGATATTTGGGCTTTTGGTATTATTATATATGAACTGCTGCATGGAGAGTCTCCATTTGCTTGCTACAAAATGAACCAAGACCTATTTGCTGCAGTAACTACACCCATACCTTAAAGCAAATTTAGAAAAAACATTCCTCCTCTATTGAGGCAGTTAATTAATAATCTCCTCTAAATTTATATTATCAAACGACCATCAATTCAATAATTAGCTAAAGATCCATTTCTTCATTCCTTACTGCTTCCCAAAGAAGAAAAAACTTATTTTATGAATAAAAAATTTAGTTTCTGTGAAACCATTCCTTTTCAGCAAAATATGAATACTCCCCAAATAAAAACATACCCTAAGATACCAATGCAACAAATGCAACAGCAATCACAAACACCAAGCGTAAAAAAATAAAATAAAATTCACATCAAAGTGATGCCCTAAACACAAAAATATTTGGGTTTTGGTTGTATGAACAAGTCACAATAAATATTTCCAGCCTACACTGAAAAAAGCGATCGCAGAGCCTCAATCGCCTCAATCCTTGAGTAAAAAGTCTCTGCCTCTTCCAGCTACAATCCTTTTAACAAAATTGAAATTGAGCTCAAACAAAAGGGGTCAGTCAAGCATCAATAAATTAGTTCTGATCTTGTGTTTGTTTCATTACCAATGTCTGCAAATAAAAATATAGCCTTCCAAAATCAAACTGAGCAGCAAAATATCAAATATATTGAAAAGAATAATATGACACCAAATGTGTATAATAATCAAATGTCTAATCAATCATATCAATTCTTTTCTCCCTACGATATGCACAAGCACAAGCAGCTGAGTGAAAAGACGACATAAACTAACGAATCATAAGATGATAAATTTCTAATAGACTACTTTAAAGCCAGAAACCATGCGATGAACTCTGATCAATTTAAAAAAATATGATGATATTTATTATTATTTTTTAACCACTGATAATATATTTATTTTTAAACATTTGTCAAATTATCTTTCATTATTATAGTCAAATTAACTTCTAATATTATTATTACAATCATAATTATCATCCTTTTTTATTAATCTACTCATTAATATTACATGATCAAAGCATTCATTTTTGCTATCATCCTTTTGATATTAACTCAAGCTAAACCCAACTCGGCTCCTTACATACATCAACAAGGAAGGCCTCTCAACATTGCTCACCGTGGTCTTTGCTCAATCCTTCCTTAAAATACTCTTGAAGCATTTTCTGCTGCTCTTTATCAAGGCGCAGATTTTATCTAACTTGATGTCGTTTACACAAAGGACAAGTAGCTGCTCGTCATGCATGATCCTTACTTGACCAGAATTACCAATATAAAAACCAAAAGTGAGTTTGCAACTAGATATGAGACGAGAGAATACGATGGAGTAAACAAAACTGATTGGTGGACTGATAAATTCACACTCAATGAACTGAAAACTTTAGGAATTAAGCAAGCTCAGGCTCCTGGACGACTTACCATATTTGACTATAAATTCACCTTTCCCTTACTCAGTGATGTCATTGAGATGGTGATTGCTTTTAATAAACAGCATCAAGGTAAGCGTAATCCTGATGGACGATTGGGAGGTATTCTAATCGAAGCTAAAGATTCACAGATGTACCGAGATCTTTTTAACAGAGAGATCGGCAAGGATATTCTCGATCTGCTCAAGAAATATAACATTGAAACTATCTAAAAAGCTCAGAAGATATGCCCCATTTATCTTCATTCTTTTGATTACGGTACTGTTAAATATTGGGGACTGAATACAGAACTGCCAAACAATTTCCTGGCCTTTAACGGAGAAAGTCTTGATCTTGAAGACATTAACAAATATGCCACAGGAATAGGTTTCGAGTAAAGAATTCTATGGGATTATAAAACTAATACTCCCACTTCTACTTTTACTGAAGCACGCCGATTGGGTTTGATTATCCATATTTGGACATTCAAGGACGATGTACTCTTCTTTAATTCACATACTAATATCGTACGTCTATTTTAATGCAGGACATGTACAGAATCGCTCAATTGACTCTAAAATTAGATGGAGTTATTACTGAATTCTCTGATATTTACGCTCCTCTGTCCCAAATGCTAATGAAAGAGCAAGAGTGTTCCCCTCATAAGCATATGCGAATAAATTGATTAAAACTTAAGATTAAAACAATTATCGAAATATTGATAATATTGAATGAAATTAAACAAACAATTTTTGTGGAAGTGGTTTATCAATTTAATATTCGATTAATTAAAATATTGAACTGTAAATATGTTTGGGTGAATTTTAAATATTATGATTCCTGATTGTGAGGATACAAATTCATTATCAGACGTGCAGAGGTCTATCGAAATATGATAACTTCTCTAACTTAATACATACAATAAAATAGTTAATATTAATCTTATAACGGTAATTATTAATTCTTCGCCAAGTTAACACAATCATTGATTTATTTACATTAATAGAAAGTAAAAATTACTATTTTTAGAAACATTAGTAATTGTCTTTATTTTATTTTTGTGCTGGACTTTGCTTATTCGTAGGCAAAGTATTCAACTTCGTAAAGTATCTAATTCACTATCAGGTCATTAAATATGTTCTTCCAATCCCATTTTTGCCTTTTGTGACACAATTAACTTCAAATTAATGATGGAGGACTACGTCTTTTATTTTTATATTGCTGCCTTATAAATTTATTTCTCACCCCAAAATTGAATAAAGAAATAAATTCTTTTCTTCTAGTAATATCTAACGTGTTTGATGCCTGAAATCACTCAAATTTCCTAAATCCTGAATCCCAAATAGTTTGAATATTCCTATTTTGATGTTGGATATATCGCAATAATCAATTTTTTAAAAATTATTTGATAATTAACAAGACTACTCATAGTTTAACTTGTACACCTGAGAATGTTTATAACACTGTGCCTCCGCTCCAGATTTTATTTCTTTGCTATATTACGTATTTGGGATTTTTGCATACAATTATATTGCAGGTTTTGCAAATATTGGAAAGATGTTTATGAGGACATTAGCTAAGGCAAAAATAACATATTCTTTATTTGAATTGCTGGAAATTTTGAAAAATAATAATAACTCAAATTAGGGAGGTTTTACCATGATGGAAGTGACTCAGAATTAACTGAATCGACTCGAGGCACAATTAACAAGATGGTCTTCATCAACTCTGACCTTATGTTCAAAGGAACTTTATGTTTTAATCTTAAAAAATATGGTCCTGCAGCACTAATGCCAAATAAATCAACCCGTATTATAATAAAATCTAAGCTTTCTCCAACCTCAACAACTTGCCTATGATCAAGTTAACCTTTATTATGATACTTTTAGCCTCCTCTGTTCTTTCCTCAACAATTAAGACTGGTGGCGACCCACCTCTTATTACCATGAGCTTTAGCACTTATTGCACATCTTTCAGCATGCCAACTTATTCTTCAAGCTAAAGCACTTATCGTGCCCTTGTCTACAACTCAGCCGTCTCTATGATGAACTTATTCAATCAATTTTAGTCGTCCACCTATACTATGGGACTCAACAAATTTACAAGCCTTGCCACTGATTAGTTTGCAGCAATTGTTCTCCAACCAGCATTTAACATCAGCAACTCCACATTTGACAACGGAACAGACATCTATGGACTCCCTGGAATAATGTCTATATAAATTGGTGATATATTGTCTTATGATATAAATACTTATAGTGGCTCATCATTAGTGCCTTGGTTAAACTCAATAGAGTTCAATGCGGTGTCAAAATCACCAGATTTTACTGTTCCTCTGAGCACCCAGCAGATTATTTAATGCACAGACTACAACAATCCTGACTTGACAGCTCTTGAACAATTAGAAAGTGCTGTTGACTATTTGACGACCTACGGACTAATGTCTGCAAGTGCCTACCCTTCAAGCAGCTCAATATCATCATGTCAATATGCTGGAGGTCCTTACCTACTGAATACAGTTGCTGGCGATAATGGCTATGGATTAATATCAGGATGCAGTGCCTTTTAGATTGCTATCGCTCAAAATAAGAGCGTGATTGCCATGGTTGATGGAACTGACCTTCAATATTATAGCGCAGGTCTGTTTGCAATTGTGAATACTGGACTCGTAAATACAAGAGTTATATTCCGATTTATCTAAAATTCTCATACTGATTATTGGATGATCAAGAATTCATGGGGGGATGAATGGGGAGAGAGTGGATACATGAGAATTCTGAAGCCTTCCGATTACGAAGATCCAGTCAATGCCGCTTGTACTTATGGAGCTTATCTTCGTTGATTTCTGAGAGCTTATTGAATTTATTTTTTCGCTATTAAAGAGTCTTATCTGTTATACTATCAACAGAGATTGGATCTCTTTTAAATATTTGATTGGCTATTTTCAATAATAATCATATAACTAATTAATAAAATCCACTGTTATCTGAAAATTAAAATAATCATATTTATAATTGAAAATTAGATTAGCTTTTCATCTATCATATTTTTGACTTCTTCTTCCATTGGTCTGATAATAAATAATATTAATTTATAATATTGATGCAGAAGATATATTTAAGGCCGATCACAATCTTCCTTCTATTACTGTCAGTATTATCTTACGGTGTGGCAGATGATATTTCAGCAGACGAGCGGCAAGAATCTATTTAACTTTATACAACGGTTGCAGATCAAGATGAAGATGGTCTCATCACTAATGCAGAATTTAAATCATTCTTTGATTAATTCGTTCAGCAACCAGATTAAGAGAAGCTGATTTCTAATTATATTTTTGAGGAACTGGACTTGAATGATGATCGCGTTTTAGGCTATGAAGAATTTCACTTACTTTTCGATCTTATGGAGGCAGTGCCAGAGT
>Ga0302280_1003431_pt1 | contig 11474 bp, 10 predicted proteins | sample III_Fen_E1_1_FD_198771 | JGI IMG/M metagenome (GOLD analysis project Ga0302280, IMG submission 198771) | Peat permafrost microbial communities from Stordalen Mire near Abisko, Sweden - III_Fen_E1_1 | ecosystem: Environmental > Terrestrial > Soil > Wetlands > Permafrost | place: Sweden: Abisko...
TTAAACCAACAATTAAACCAACAATTAAACTAACTTCTTTTATAAATGATATCTTTTTTGTGAAATAGTGTATTAATAGTATTATTATTTATATTATGTATATTGTTATATTATTTTTTTAATAATTTTTATGAAATATTTTGAAAAATTAATTATTTATTGTTAAGTTATAGTATAACATTTCTTTTATTTTTTGTATTTTCTGAAGATTTATTATTTATGTATTTAGAGAATATAGGTAAACTGATAATTATTCATGATCCACAAGAATATATATATTTTTTTTTTAACATTTCTTTTTTAATATCATTCATATTAATATTTTTAAATATAGTTACTTATTTTTCATTTTTTTTTATAGAAATTTTAACAAAAGAAGAATATATATTTTATAAAATTATTTTAAGCTATTTATTGTACGTGTATTTTTTATTACAATGGTTATTTTTTGAAGATTTTATATTTTTTCATTGAGAAATTTTTTTATCTATGAAAAGATTAATTTTTGATTTTCAACCTGATTTACTGAATGTGTATTGGTATTATAAAAAAGAATATTTGGACTTATGATGCTGAATTATTATTTTTATAATATTTAAATTAATTTTTTATGTACAATATTTTCAAAATTTTATAAAAAGAAATATATATATTTACTTACTTTTTTCTTTTGCTATGCTAATACTTTTAATATATTTATTTGGTGGAGAAACTTTTTATCGAGATTTTCTTCTATTGTTTTTCTCTATTATATTAGGGGAGCTTTTTAAATTTATAATACTTTTTTTTAAAACAATACATAGCTTCGGTTAATGTTCGTAGCTCAATTGGTAGAGTATTAGACTACGGATCTAAGGGTTGAAAGTTCAAATCTTTCCGAACATAAATAAAAAATATGCAAAAACAAACACATCCTTCGAAAATAAAAACAAAATTACAAATAAAAAATGGATCTTTATATTTAAAAAAATGATTGTTTTTTCGTGATGATTTAATATTAGATGTTGATTATACTATAAAATTACGCTGACAAAAAGCATTTGTAACAAATAATTCTTTTATTCAAAAAGGATTATTAAAATAAAAATAAAATGGTAACTTTTCAACAATTAATTAAAAATCCACGTACAAAAAAAAATAGATCCCAAAGACGACCTGCATTACAAAAATGCCCTCAAAAAAAGGGAGTTTGTATAAAGCTTGTTACAAGAACACCTAAAAAACCAAATTCAGCTATACGTAAATTAGCTCTTTTGCGATTAAGTAATCGTAAACGTATATATGGATATATTCCTGGAGAAGGAAAACATAGTTTACAAGAACATTCTGTAGTATTAGTTAGAGGAGGTCGTGTAAAAGATTTACCAGGAATAAAATATAAACTTATTCGTGGTATTTATGATTTTGAAGGATTAAAATCACGAAAAAAGGGTCGTTCTAAATATGGAACGAAAAAAACAAAAAATTAAATATTAAATAATGTTTATTGAACGTTTTGTGTCTTTTCAAGAATATATTGAAATTGCGCTTACTGTGGCTGCGATTGGTATTTTAGGTATCTTATCAAATAAAAAAAACCTTCTTATTTCTTTAATCTCAGTAGAAATGATGTTTTATGGTTTAAATTTAGCTTTTCTTATTATATCTTTATATTTAGACGATATAAAAGGAGAAATAGCGGCTATATTTGTATTAACAATAGCAGCAGCGGATTCTGCATTAGCTTTAGCATTAATTACAGTTTTTTTTAAAACTAGAGGATCTATTGAAATAATAGAAAATTAAGAATATTTGAAACACGGGTATCCATTAATGGTAAATGGTCTGCCTTCCAAGCAGTTAATATGGGTTCGAGTCCCATTACCCGTAAATGCTATTTTATATTATGTTGTATGTAATGTGTTTTTTTATAAATATTAAATTAGAAAAAAATATATAATATAAATTTTGGCGGGTATAATTCAATTGGTAGAGTGACAGGTTGTGATTCTGTGTGTTATGGGTTCAACTCCCATTATTCGCCCAAGAAAGAAAATATGATATTATTACAATAATATTATATTAAAGTTTAATATTTATTTAAATTATAGTTAAAATTTTTGTTAAGATATTCTTTTAAAAATTAAAATTTAGATATTTGATAAAATTAGTAAAAATAATATTTTTAGATAAAGTGGGTTTGATCCTAGCTCAGAATGAACGCTTGTGATATGCTTTACACATGCAAGTCGAACGTAAAAAAAATTAAATATTTTTTTAAAGTGGCGAACGGGTGCGTAATACGTAGAAAGGATGTCCTTAAATCTAGTATAATAATTATGTAAATAATTAAAATTCTGGATAAAATTTCTTTTTGGGAAGATAAAAAAAAGAAGAACTTAACAGTTACTTCGTTTAAGGGTTTCTCTACGGGGTTTTAGGTTGTTGGTGAGGTAAAAGCTCACCAAGCCAATAATGCCTAGCTGGTCTGAGAGGACGATCAGCCACATTGGGACTGAGACAAGGCCCAAACTTATTAAAGGCAGCAGTGGGGAATATTGGACAATGGGATAACTCCTGATCCAGCAATATCGCTAGGGTGATAAACAACTGTAAAAATAACCAGGTTTTAAAACTCTGTTACCAAAAGAGATAATGACATCTTTTTGGGAAAGTAGTCCCGGCAAACCTCGTGCCAGCAGCCGCGGTAATACGAGGGGGACGTGCGTTATTCATACGAACTTGGCGTAAAGCGTTTTTAGGTGGTTCTTCGTGTGTTAACAATAAAAAATCAGAACGTGATTCTGAAAAGTTTGTTAAGACTGTTTTTCTAGAGATTTTAGCAGGGTTAGTAGTATTTCTTCATTAGGGTTAAAATCCTTAGAAAGAAGAGAGAGTCCCAAGGGTGCAGACAACTAACTAGCTAAATCTGACACTAAAAGACTAAAGCGTAGGGAGCGATCGGGATTAGAGACCCCGGTAGTCTACGCCTTGACTAATAAAAGTGAAACGTCAAACAAGCGTTTGATATTAATAGCTAACGCGTTTAACTTTTCGCCTGAGGAGTACGATCGCAAGGTTGAAACTCAAAGGAATTGACGGGGGTCTTTTAAAAACGGTGGAACATGTGGTTTAATCTGATAATCCGCGTAAAACCTTACCAGTTACAACTAGGTGTTGCATGGCTGTTGTCAGTCCGTGTCGTGAGGCGTGGCGTGAAGACGCGTAACGGACGTAACCCTTATCTGTAATTGCGAAAACTTAATTAGAAATAATTAAAACGAACTTTACAGTACTGTCGAGGACGCATTGATAATTAATAAGAAGAGTTTAGAAGTCATATTATCTTTGATTAGATAATCTGCTTAGAAATTCATTATATTCTTATTTTCTATTATACTGATGAAGAATTGAAGGCAGAGTGGGATGAATTCAAGTCGTCATGGCCTTTATAAACTGGGCTACGCATGTGTTACAATGGTTATGACAAAGAGTAGCAATGATGTAAATCGGAGCAAATCTCAAAAAAATAACCTTAGTTCGGATTGTAGGCTGCAATTCGCCTACATGAAGTCGGAATCGTTAGTAATCGTAGATCAGCACGCTACGGTGAATATTTTGGGATCTTGTACACACCGCCCGTCACGTCAGGGGAGTGAAATCGGCTCGAAGCGTATAACTTTTTATTTTTAGAACTTTATTTATTTTTTATTAAAACGATTTTAAAGTATAGAAATAAGGATAATACGTGACAGACGGATTCATAACCGTGATGAAGTCGTAACAAGGTAATCGTAGGGGAACCTGTGGTTGAATTAAGATTTTTATTAAAAAGAATTTATTTTAAATTTTTACTAATAACTTTATTTAAATATTAAACTAATATAAAAAAAAAATACAATGCAATATATAACTAAATTAAAAGAATTTTTTCCTAATATTCTCTATTATACAATAGGAAATCAACAATATATAAAAATTCTTGCAGAAAATGTGTGACATTTTTTATTTTTTATGAAAAATCATACAAATATACTTTTTCAGCAATTAATTGATCTTTCTATTGTTGATTATCCGGAGCGAAAATTTCGTTTTGAAGTGTTTTATAATTTACTCTCCATTAAATATAATACAAGATTAGTAGTAACAACAACAACAACAGAAGGATCATATTTTGAATCAATAACAAATATATATCCTGCAGCAAATTGATATGAAAGAGAAGCTTGAGATATGTTTGGACTTTTTTTTAAAAATCATCCTGATTTACGTAGAATGTTAACAGATTATGGATTTAAAGGACATCCTTTAAGAAAAGATTTTCCTATGACAGGATATGTTGAAGTTCGTTATGATGATTTTTTAAAGCGTATTCTTTATGAAGAAGTAAGTTTAGCACAAGAATATAGAATATTTTCGCTTGAAAATCCATGAGCTTCTGCACAAACAGAATTTGAAAATATTTAAAAATGACTTCTGAAACTTTAAATGTAAGTATACGTGTAAAATCTTATCATTCTTTTTATTTAAATAATTTTGTATTTGCTTCTAAATTAGAATTCAAAAACTTTAATGCTTATAATATGCAACATGTTTATTTACCACAAACATATGAAAAATTTACAGTTTTAAAATCCCCACACGTAGATAAAAAAGCACGAGATCAATTTGAACGAAAAACATATAACCGTTTAATACAATTTAAAATTATATCTTTCAATAAAATAAATAAAGAAATTTTACAAGCATTAACATCATATTTTGAATCAATTTCTGTAGGTGTAGAAGTATATTTAAAATATAAAATTTAATATAAAATAAAATCTTTAATATAATAAACGTCTGAATAGCTCAGTTGGTAGAGCGAAAGACTGAAAATCTTTAAGTCAGTGGTTCGACCCCACTTTCAGACAAAATATAGATATATTTCAATTTTATATATTTAAAGTAAATAAGATTTTAAATTTTAAAATATAAATAATAACAAATGCTTAAAAAAGATAAAAAAACTACTAAAATTAATAAAAATATTAAAAATGTGTTTCCATTTTTTCAAAAAATGAAACAATATTTAATAAAACGTGGAAAAAAACACACTATGGAAAAATTATTACATTCTTTTCTTATACGACGAGCAGAAAAGAAAAAAATGGATTTCCGTAATATTCTTTTAAAAGCAATGATAAATTCTACTTTAGTTATTAAATTACGAATGCGTAAATGAGGAAGAAAAATACGTTATAAAATTAATTTAATAGAAGAAGAAGAAAAAGAATGAAAAGATCGAAAAGCTTTAGGTTTCTTTTCTAAATTTGTTAGAAATCATTCAGAAGATAAATTTATAAATGGTTTTGAAAAAGAATTAGAACTTCTTTATCAAGGAAAAAGTGCTGTTCAAACAAAACGAGATGATTATCATCGTTTAGTATTAGAAGCAATGCCTTTTTTTTGAATGCGAAAATCAAAAAAAAGTAAAAAAAAACTAAATAAAAAATCTATAAAACCTTTAAAATCTAAAAATTATTTTATAAAAGGAAATTCTTTCGTATATTATTCTAATCGTAAATTATGATTAAATGTAGAAGATATACAATGAGTAAATCTTAGTACAAAATGATCTATATATTTAAAAATAAATCCAAGACGAAAATTTAAACGAGCATTAACTATTTAAAAGAAAATTCTTTAATAGCTCAGCGGTAGAGCAAATGACTGTTAATCATTAGGTCGTTGGTTCAAATCCAACTTGAAGAGAAATATAAAATTAAGGAATAAAAGAAGGCAAGAAGGGGATGCCTAGATTATAAGAGTGGGCGTAAAAAATACGAAAACGATGTAAATAATTTTAATGTACAGACTTACATCTTCCCATAAAGAAAACTTTCCAATAATTGGTGACATTTTATTAAATGTTAAAGTTCAAGTGAAGTGAAACATCTCAGTAACTTGAAAGGAAAAAATCAACGGAGATTTTGTGAGTAGTGGTGAGCGAAAATGAAAAAAATATACAAAATTTCTTTATAGAATAATTATAATAAAAAACCTAAGAAGGTATAAGTCCTGTAAATAAAGAAAAAGTATATATAAAAGTAAAACGAAACACGTAAAATTTTGTTTGAATATTGTGGGACCACCCACAAAAAATAAACCAATCTTATATTTCGATAGTGCATAAGTACCGTGAGGGAATGGTGAAATAGAACCGAAAAGGAGAGTGAAATAGTAACTGAAACTTTTTGCTAACAATCAATGGAAGCTTTAATATAAAGTAACCTTTTACCTTTTGCATAATGGGCCAGCAACTTTTTTATTCATGCGAGCTTAAGTTATTGAATGTAAGCGTAGTGAAAACGAGTCTAAATGGGCGTCTAGTATGAATAAAAAGACCCGAAACCAAGTGATCTACTCATGAGCAGGTTGAAACTTGTCAAATTGGCCGTTAAGGACCGAACCCACGTATGTGGCAAAATACGGGGATGACTTGTGAGTAGGGGTGAAAGGCTAATCAAACTTGGTAATAGCTGGTTTTCCGCGAAATCTATTGAAGTAGAGCATTTCATAATCAATTTTTGGGGTAGAGCACTCAATGGATGAGGGGGGTTTTATATCCTACCGACTTCAAGGAAACTCCGAATACAAAAATATGATGTGAAGTAGACAGAGTCTGAGCGCTAAGGTCCAGACTCAAAAGGGAAACAGCCCAGATCGTTCGTTAAGGTCCTTAAAAAAAATCTAAGTGATAAAGGAGCTAATTATACTATTACAGCCAAGAAGTAGGCTTGGAGGCAGCCATCTTTGAGAGAGTGCGTAATAGCTCAATGGCCTAGTATTTTTACTCCGAAAATATATAGGGACTAAAGATTTTTTACCGAAACGACGAATTCAAATTAAGGGATGGTAGCGGAACGCTTTGGAAAAAATATGTTATTTGCTGAGAAGTAAATAAAAATACCAAAGGTGACAATGCTGGCATGAGTAACGATAAATAATGTAAGAATTTAAAAACATTATCGCCGAAAGTCCTAGGTTTTCAGCGAAAGGATAATCCGCGCTGAGATAATCGGTCTCTAAGAAAATGTGTGCGAAAGCTTTTTTTGATGAGATATTTTTTTGTAATAAAATTTTAAAAGTATAAAAAAGAATGTTTTAATAAAAAGATTTTAAAATTCTTTTTGTATTTTCAAGAAATATATAATATACAAAAAACCGTACTAAAACCGACACAGGTGGACAGCTTGAATAAAGTAAGGCGCTTGAGAGAATCATGTTGAAGGAACTCGGCAAAAAGGCTCTGTAACTTCGGAAGAAGGAGTACCCAAAAAATATATTAAATTTAGTATATTTTTAGAGGTGACACCAAAGAGGGGGGGGCGACTGTTTAGTAAAAACACAAGACTCTGCAAAATCGTAAGATGAAGTATAGGGTCTGACACCTGCCCGGTGCTGAAAGGTGAAAATGAGGTGTGCAAGCACTAACTCGAAGCCCCAGTAAACGGCGGCCGTAACTCTGACGGTCCTAAGGTAGCGAAATTCCTTGTCGGGTAAGTTCCGACGCGCATGAGTGGTGTAACGACTTCCCCACTGTCTCCAACATGAACTCAGTGAAATTGAAATGTCCGTGCAGATGCGGACTATTTGTAGCTAGACGGAAAGACCCTGTGCACCTTGACTAGATCTCTGTATTGCTGCTAAAAAAAGAATGTGTAGTTTAAGTGGGAGCATAGAATATGTTTTATTGTAAAAAATCGAATATATTGCGATAGTGAAAGACCACTCTCTCTTTGTTTTAAAAGCTAATCTTTTCTAAAGAAAAGAAACAGTGCATGGTTGCTAGTTTGACTGGGGCGGTCTCCTCCTAAAGAGTAACGGAGGTGTACAAAGGTAGGCTCAAATCGGTTATATCGGTTGTGGAGCGCAAGGGTAAATGCTTGCTTAACTGTAAAACAGACATGTTGAGCAGTAACGAAAGTTGGTCTTAGTGATCCGATGATCTCGAGTGGGAGAGTCATCGCTCAACGGATAAAAGGTACGCCGGGGATAACAGGCTGATGACTCTTGAGAGCTCCTATCGACGGAGTCGTTTGGCACCTCGATGTCGGCTCATCGCATCCTGGAGCTGAAAAAGGTTCCAAGGGTTAGGCTGTTCGCCTATTAAAGCGGTACGCGAGCTGGGTTTAGAACGTCGTGAGACAGTTCGGTCCCTATCTACTACAAACGTTGGAAGATTGAGAGGAGCTTACCCTAGTACGAGAGGACCGGGAAGGGATAACCTCTGGTGTATCGGTTGTTTTGCTAAAAGCATTGCCGAGTAGCTACGTTATACCGAAAGAATTGCTGAAAGCATATAAGCAAGAAATTGGTCTCGAGATAAATCTTCTTTGATAGCTGTAAAAGACTCTTACATAAATAGGAACAACATGTAAGGATTGAAAAATTTTTAGTGTATGTTTACTAATGAACTTAGACTTGAATCCTAAATTTATAATATTCATATTTTATCTTAAATAAAAATAATAATAAATAGTTAAAAAATATAATGTTTTATTAAGGTCTCTTTCGTCTATCGGCTAGGACAGCACCCTTTCACGGTGAAAAGGCGAGTTCAATTCTCGCAAGAGACAACTAATAAAATGTGTAGCTCAACGGGAGAGCAACGGACTTTTAATCCGTGGGTTTTGAGTTCAAGTCTCAACACGTTTAAGAAAAAATGACAATAATATCAACATTTTTAGAGTTTAATTTATCACCATTGGATCAATTTGATGATGTTAATTGAGTGCTTTTTAATTCTCTTTGAGAAGGCGTGGAAGCATATAATATATATACTTTTGAATTGGAATATAATATATTTTCAATTTGAGAAAATAAAGGAACTTTTACACAATTTTTCGATTTAAATTCATTTTTTGATGTGAAACCAAATTCAAAGTATCATCCTTTATTAGGATGAGTTATTCTTGGAATGGTTTATTATCAAATTAAAGATGATAATATTGATTTATGAACAGAAATCAAAACTTCATTTACAAAAGCTATAGCTTTTATAAAAGGTTTTATAGCAGAAACAAATTTCTCTATGTTATTTTTATTAGGATTTTTCCATCTTTTTACAGGATTTGTACTTTTTGCATGATTTGATGATTTTATTATTAGTTCATGATCTGTAAATAAAGAAAGTTTACATTTTTTTAATAATTGAATATTAGATTCTAATATAGTAAATTTTCCTTATGGAGAAAAAATAGATTTGTTTATTCTTCCACAAATTAATTTTGGAATTATTTTTGATGAAAATTTTATATCTTTCTTAGCAGCGTTTTTCCTTTTAGGTGGGGCTGAAGAAGAAGAAGATGAAGATTTTCTTTTAGAAGAAGAAGAAAGTGATTTTATTGAAGATATTGTAGCACCTTTATTTATAACTAATTTAGGTAAAGATGTTGAAGATAATGGAGCTTTATTTTTAAAAGTATGTAGTGTATTTGGGTTTGTTCTTTTTAATAATCTTATGGGAATGTTACCATATTCAAATACAGCGACGAGTGGAATAATATTAACTTTTTGAGTTTCACTTTCTGTTTTTGGTTCACTTATGTTTTTAATGATACGTAAACATGGAATAAATTATTTTTTTAATTTATTTATTCCTTCAGGGGCACCATTAGCATTAATATTTTTATTAATTCCTATTGAATTTATTTCATATACTTTCCGTTTAGTAAGTCTTTCTGTACGACTTTTTGCAAATATGTTTGCGGGACATACTCTTTTAAAAATTATTGTAGGATATAGTTGATCTATGTTATTAATTGGAGATATTTTTCTTTTAGTAAATTTATTTCCTATAGCAATTATCTTTATATTAACTTTTTTAGAAATTGGGGTTGCTATTGTACAAGCATATATTTTTACAACATTAACATGTATTTATCTTAAAGATATTTTCGTTGCACATTAAAAATAAAAAATGATACCAAATTTTGATATAATAGTATTTATTTGTTTATTTATTTGAATTTGTATCTAGATAAAAAAGAAATTAAAAACAAAATCATAAATTAAAATATAAAAATGCCACAATTAGATATAGATCTTTTTGACGATTTTCTTTTTTTTGCTTTTGTATCCTTATTATTTGGTTTTGGAGATGAAGAGACTGAAGAAGGTGTAGTGTCGATGGGGACAGACCTTTTCTTAGCTCAATATTATATAGAAAAAAAAAAAGAACTTATAGAACAAAAAAAACTAATTAAAAAAATAATAGTTTCTTCTGTATTAAATAAATAATTTTATTGTTTAAATTTAATGGAATATGTAAATTATTCCATAATAAGGTAAAATAACCTTCACGGGGCATAGCACAGTGGATTAAGTGTACCTGGTTTGGGACCAGGGGGTCATAGGTTCGAATCCTATTGCCCCGAAAGGCGGGGTGCGGTAATAGTAACCAAGCGGGCTCATTACCCGTAAATGTAGGTGCAACTCCTACCCCCGCCATAAAATAATAAATAAAATATATATATATATCACATTCAATTTACTAATACATTCCACTATTTACTAAGTAAATTTGAATTTTCATTACAAATATTTATATCTAATATAATAATTATAAGAGTGTTTAAAAGGATTTAGATATAAAAATATTTGTAATCTCGATCTTTTTTAGTTAAATTATAATATTTAAAAGCAGCAGTTTTTTCTATGCAAACTTTAAATATTACTTTAGCTGAAAAAGTTCAAGCATTTATATCAAGATGACTTTTTTCAACAAATCATAAAGATATTGGAACATTATATTTTATTATAGGAGGTTTTTCAGGTGTAATAGGTACATTAATGTCTATAGTAATTAGAATGGAATTAGCTGATGTAGGTCCACAAATATTAGCAGGAAATAATCAATTTTATAATGTTCTTATAACAGCGCATGCTTTTATAATGATTTTCTTTATGGTAATGCCTATTCTTATTGGAGGATTTGGTAATTGATTTGTACCTATTTTAATAGGTGCACCAGATATGGCTTTTCCAAGAATGAATAATATTAGTTTTTGATTTATGCCACCTTCATTATTATTATTACTTTTTTCAGCTTTAGTAGAAACAGGAGCTGGAACCGGATGAACAGTATATCCACCATTATCATCTATACAAGCACATTCAGGACCTTCTGTTGACTTAGCTATATTTAGTTTCCATTTAGCAGGGACAAGTTCTATATTAGGGGCTATTAATTTTATAGTTACTATATTTAATATGCGTGCACCAGGACTTTTTATGCATAAATTACCATTATTTGTTTGATCAGTATTAATAACAGCTGTATTATTATTAATCTCTTTACCAGTATTTGCAGGAGCGATAACAATGCTTTTAACAGATCGTAATTTTAATACAAGCTTTTATGATCCAGCAGGAGGAGGAGATCCAGTATTATATCAACATTTATTTTGATTCTTTGGACATCCTGAAGTATATATTCTTATTCTTCCTGC
>Ga0302280_1003432_pt1 | contig 11467 bp, 9 predicted proteins | sample III_Fen_E1_1_FD_198771 | JGI IMG/M metagenome (GOLD analysis project Ga0302280, IMG submission 198771) | Peat permafrost microbial communities from Stordalen Mire near Abisko, Sweden - III_Fen_E1_1 | ecosystem: Environmental > Terrestrial > Soil > Wetlands > Permafrost | place: Sweden: Abisko...
TTGTTCCACCTGTTACCCAATATCTTGTTGTAGCATTGGCTGATTTTTCCAAACCGAACAATAAAACAACCATTGTAATAGTAGTAATCATCCATTTCCATCCTATGGAATTGGAAATATTATTTCTAATAGTTTTGGATGTTCCAAAATTCTCTTGCAATTGTGCAAAATTGCCCATACAAGGCTTAAGGATGGGGTTTTTCGTATCCTTGCTACTTTTTAACAGTTGAAAATGGGTAGAACTAGAATTCATAAGATAAAGTTTTTAAATTGTTATCAAATAATTATGCCTTGTATCACTTGGTATTTCCCGACTATAACAACGAATCTACCTCATATCTATACTAGCGGCAAGGATATTAATAGCTTAAGGTTTTGTTTCTACCGCCTTTAGAAGGCTAATATTTTCGTATATTCACTCTGACATTGTCGTTTTTTATTCATTTAAATGTCTATTTCTATGAGAAAATCAGACCATCTCTTTTTATTGATTAAATCCCTGACTAAATCAGAAAAAAGGCATTTTAAACTAAGTATGCAGACAAGAGAGAAAAACTATACCCGCTTGTTTGATGCCATAGACGCACAAAAGACGTACGATGAAAAGGCGATCAAGAAAAAATTTGAAAAGGATCCTTCATTTAAGCGCCTGCCCTACATCAAAATATATCTCTATGAGCAAATCCTGAAAAAACTACGAACGTATTACGATGGGCAGTCATCGCGAATCCAGTTGAACAATTACTTAAACGACATCGAATTTTTATTCCGCAAGGAACTGTATTCCGATTGCTATGAACTGGTAAAAAAGGCGAAGAAGTTCGCTATCAAATACGAGAGGCATGTATATCTTTTCAGCCTCATTAACTGGGAAATGATGCTGACCTGGACTCTCCAGGAACAGGAACAAATAAAACAACTACAAAAGAAGGCAGCAGAGGAATGGCAGGACATAACGCTTGAAAGCCAGGAACTAAATGATTTGCGCAAAATTCACTTCGAAACCATGTTTAATATGCAAACCCAGGGATTTGCCCGAAGCGAACATGAAATGAGTGGAATAGAGGAAATATCAGAGCATCCAGTGATGAAAAAACTTTCGGGAACGCAGCAAATGCAATTAACACGTAACGCCATCCGGGTAAATATTGCGCGCCTGAGGGGGAATTTTGAAGAAGGATATTTATTAATGAAACAACGCGCCCTTATATGGGAACAGAAACCACACCTGATAATAGAGAATTTGAATAATTATATACAGAACACCATAGTACTGGCGGGGAACGGCGCCACACTTTTTAAGATAATGGAAGCGGAGGAGGAGTTGCAAAAGATAAAAAAACTGTGCGACATTAATCCGGGTGAAGTCTATCTCAGTAATAAGTTCAGTATCCGGATTATGGAAATCAGAATTCTTTGCAAAGGAGGAAAATACGAAATGGCGGCCAAGCTGCTTCCGGCTATGATGCATTTTGCTGAAACCAACTGGTCGCAATTAGCGCTGTTGCATGAGTTAAATTATTATCATGTTATTTTCGGCGTCCACTTTGGAACCAGCGATTTTGATAAGGCCCACTCTTATCTTTCAAAGGTTATCAATTTCCCCAAGCCGGTAAACGTTAATCTCCAAAACCAGGCGCGCATTATCAATCTTATCCTGCAATATGAGCGCAAAGAATTTATTTATTTAGGACACTTGCTCAGTTCCACTTACCGGTTCCTCCTTAAAAACAAACGTATTTATGAAACCGAAAACATTATTATAGATTTTATCAGATCGGCTTTCCGTTTTACTTCCCCAAAAGATATATTGAAAGGTTTGGCTGAAATGAAAAAGAAAGTAATGATACTGCAGGATGAACCCTTTGAGCGGAATTTCATGGAACAATTCCCCCTCATTGAATGGATAGACAGCAAATTGCAGAACAGGCCTTTAGCGGAAATTATTCGTGAGCGATGCCAGGAGGCGATAGTTAAGGAGAAAAAGGATTCGAACAAATTCATGGTGCCCAGGTAGGATTTATATTATCCTGCAATTCCGATTAGGTGTTAGTGCACTATTCGGCTTTGATTAACATAGTTGGGGGCTGAAAGCTATACGATTATATCTTCACCAACTTTCTCACTACGCTCACATTTTCGTAAACGGTAAGGCAAAAACAAGCGGGACCAAAATTTGAAACAAACAGATGCTTACAATTTTGAAAGGGTTTGAAGTTCCAGACACGAACGGATATCCTTCGACAGGATTAATTTGGATTTCTACCATGATTTATCGAGTATCTAAAAGCTCTCCCAAATACCATCGGCAGGCATATAAAGTGGAATAAAATAACCAATTGAGGTTTGAATCGTTTTCAATAAATCCTTTTACATCTCTGTAATTCTTACAAATATTCAGATTGCATTCTAGGTTTTCCCATTCCAAGGTGTAGCTTTTAATTTTAATTCTGAATAGTCAATCAAGATAGACAAATAAAAGTTAGGGGTTTGGCTTAAAGAAGAAAGATTATAAATGTATGGTCATTTGCATGGACGAAAAAAATAAAAGGTTTCAGCAATATGCTGAAACCCTTACTATTACTGTGTCGGGGTAACAGGATTCGAACCTGTGACCACCTGCTCCCAAAGCAGGTACGCTAACCGGACTGCGCTACACCCCGAATACTTTTAATACCCCCTAAGGGTATTGTGCGGAGAGGGAGGGATTCGAACCCTCGGTACCGTGTTAACAGTACGACAATTTAGCAAACTGTTGATTTCAGCCACTCATCCACCTCTCCTTCAGGTTTATGATAAGAACTCTTATATCCACCCCCCTTTCCACAAAGGCCGACAAAAATAGGAATTTAAACCAAAGTCACAATCTGTATAAAACAAAAAAGTCCATCATAATGATGGACTTTCCCGTATTTTTAAGCACTTTTTACTACGAAATGCTCATTTGTATTTTCTTTTGGATATCTGCCACGGCATCCCTGAACTCTTGGTCCGTATCTATCAGGTTTTGCACCGCTTGGCAGGAATGGATAACGGTAGAGTGATCCCTACCTCCAAAATGCTTGCCAATTACCTTCAGCGAGTTCTTGGTATAGTTCTTAGCCAGGAACATTGAAAGCTGGCGGGCTTGTACTATCATGCGTTTACGGGTCTTCTCGCGAAGCATATCAATAGGCACCGTAAAATAATCACAAACGGTTTTTTGAATATAATCTATCGAAACCTCGCGTGAGATGCTCTTTACAAAATTCTTGATGATCTTCTTAGCCAGGTCAATATCTACTTCCTTCTTATTTAGTGAGGCTTGTGCAAGCAACGAAATAAGCGCGGCTTCCAGTTCGCGAACGTTGGTATTAATATTATAAGCTACAAACTCTACCACTTCACGCGGCAGTTCAATACCATCGGCATACATCTTCTTTTCAAGAATTGCAATACGCGTTTCAAAATCAGGTATCTGCAGGTCGGCGCTCAGCCCCCATTTAAAACGCGAAAGCAATCTTTCTTCCATACCTTCCAGGTCGCGTGGTGAGCGGTCGGAAGTCAGCACCAACTGCTTCCCGCTTTGGTGCAAGTGGTTAAATATATGAAAGAAAATATCCTGCGTCTTTTCTTTATTACCAAAAAATTGAATGTCGTCCATTATTAATACGTCTATCAATTGATAGAAGTGGACAAAGTCATTCACCGAGTTGTTCTTTACTGCATCGAAAAATTGATTGGTGAACTTTTCGCTTGATACATATAGTACGGTCTTATTCGGAAAATTTTGCTTTATCTCATTTCCTATAGCTTGAGATAAATGCGTTTTGCCAAGTCCCACTCCACCATATATTACAAGGGGATTGAAGGCAGTGCCTCCGGGTTTTTGCGCTACAGCATACCCTGCGCTGCGTGCTAACCGATTGCAATCGCCTTCTACAAACGAATCGAAATTGTAATTTGAATTTAATTGCGAATCAATATTGATCTTTTTCAAACCGGGAATTACAAATGGATTCTTGATATGATTGCCCGTTAAAAAATACGGGAAGCCTACTTCCGGGTTCGTTGAGTTGCCTGAGTTATAGTTCGGGTAGTCTACGGTGGATGGCACTCCGCCGTTCGAAGAGTTCTCTACTACTATTCTGTACTCCAACCGGGCTGCAGTGCCTAATTCGCGTTTTACTGTTTTGCGTAATAGGGCTACGTAGTGTTCTTCCAACCATTCATAAAAAAATTGCGACGGAACCTGGATGGTCAGAACTGTGTCGTTTAATTCCACAGGTCTTATCGGTTCGAACCACGTCTTGAAACTTTGCTGGCTTACATTGTCCTTAATAATTTCTAAGCAACTGTTCCAAATGCTATTGGCCGATTTTTCCTTCATGCTCACTGATTCCTGGTTTTGGTGGTTTTAAAAAATTGCGTGTCTCGCGCTTACCTGATGTGAAAATGGACAAAAGAAATTTGACAAAAAAGTTTTCAGCAAAGTTTTTCGAAAAAAAATTTTGTGTTGCTCAAAAGAAAAATTTTTCCGAAAAAATCTTTTTCAAATTTTCTTTTTACGAAAAAAATTTTTAGTGTAAACAATATAAGGTTGAACAACTAAAAAATTATTTTATCCTTGGTATTCTCCGTATATAGCACGTAGTGAATCTGCTATTTCTCCCAGTGTGGCGTAGTGTTCCACGGCATCTATCACGGCAGGCAAAATGTTCCGGTCCTCAATAGCTGATTGAGAAATGTTTTTTATGCATTCTTTCACTTTATCGTTATTTCTTGTAGCACGCAGTTTGGCCAATTTGTCCGATTGAATTTTTCGGATGGAGTCGTCGATTCGCAATATATCCGTTTTTGCTTCTGTTTCTTCAATAAACTGATTTATTCCAACAATTATTTTTTCTTTCTTCTCAATCGCTTGCTGGTATTTATATGATGAACGCGCAATTTCATTTTGCATGAAGCCCTGTTCAATGGCCGAAACGCTTCCACCCATATCATCTATTCTATTTATGTATTTCCATGCTTCTTCTTCTATCTGGTCAGTAAGTGCTTCGATAAAGTATGAGCCGCCAAGTGGGTCAACGGTATCCACCACGCCGCTTTCGTAACCAATAATTTGCTGCGTGCGCAATGCCACCTTTGCCGCTTCTTCGGTCGGTAATGACAAGGCCTCATCATAGCCATTGGTATGCAACGACTGAGTGCCTCCCAATACCGCAGCCATTGCCTGCAGGGTAACGCGCGCTATATTATTTTTAGGTTGCTGGGCAGTAAGTGTGGAACCTCCTGTTTGCGTGTGGAACCGCAACATCTGTGCCTTCACATCGGTAGCCCCCAATTCCTTCGTAATCTTCGCCCACATGCGTCGCGCAGCGCGGAACTTGGCTATCTCCTCAAAAAAATTGTTATGCGAGTTAAAGAAGAAGGACAAGCGTTGACCAAATTGATTGATGTCTAAATTTTTCATTATCGCCGCCAGGCAGTATGCCTTCCCATTCGCAAGAGTGAATGCCACCTCTTGCACTGCAGTTGAACCAGCTTCACGAATGTGATAACCCGAGATTGAAATAGTGTTCCACTTCGGTACTTCCTTATGGCAGTATTCAAAAATGTCAGTGATAATTTTCATTGACGGCTTGGGCGGGTATATATATGTTCCACGTGCCGCATACTCCTTTAGGATGTCGTTTTGCACCGTCCCTGAAATTTTTTTCAGGTCAGCCCCCTGCTTTTTGGCGAGGGCTATATAGAGGGCTAACAGGATGAAGGCGGTAGAGTTGATGGTCATGGATGTTGAAACATCTTCCAACTTTATTCCATTAAAAAGCATTTCCATGTCTTGCAACGAGTCAATGGCAACCCCAACCTTACCCACTTCTCCTTCGGCAAGCGCGTGGTCTGAATCATACCCGATCTGAGTAGGGAGATCGAACGCGACACTTAAACCCATTACCCCTTGCGACAATAAATAATGATACCGCCTATTACTTTCTTCCGCCGTCGAGAACCCCGCATACTGGCGCATGGTCCACAACTTGCTGCGATACATATCCGGATGAACACCACGTGTAAATGGAAATTTCCCCGGCTCGCTTATTGGTTTATCATAAGGAGGATATGTTCGCTGAATTTCTATTCCTGAATCGGTTGTAAACTTTTTACTCATTCAAATAATTATTACTGTTGTTTATTTTAAAATAATTGCCTGCATTCGGTCTTTAAAAATTCAAGTGCGTGTTCGGTGGGCAGCGGCGCATTAGCATTGGCTATTCCGGTAAAGATGGCGTTAATGAGCTGCCCTGCCGAGGCATCGGATGGCAGTTGACCACCAATGAGGTTAATGGTTTTAATAATCTCATCCTTCGATGCCACGATCAGATTCCATGTGTCGGAAGAAACATAAATTTGTTGTGACAGGTTATGTTCATATTCCTCGCGGATATTTTTTACGATGGCATATTGCAATTCTGTACTTATCATGTCCGGGGTGCGTACCCTTGAAATAATACTTCCTGGGCTTATCCTTTCCAGGAACAGGGCCAACCGTTCATAAGCCTGCAAGCGTAGCATCATAATTTCCTTATCGCGCTTCATTTTCAGCTCCAACATCCGGCTTGTAGCATCTTTGGCCATATATCTGGTGAGCAGGTAGTAGGCCGTAAAGAAAACGATTAACGCCGGCAACGTATATTTAAGTACTTCGACAAGGTCTATAAGAATATCCATAGGTAATGGTTACAAGTTATGATAATAACGTTAAGATGAACTAGATTTGTATGCCGAAAATAAAAATGATATGGAAGATTTAGTGTTGGAAAGCGGATTTAAGAAAGGTATCACATTCTCTGCCGGTGGCTTAAAGGAAATTAAGCGGTTGCTTACAGAACAAACTACCAGCGATAAGGTTTTACGTATTGGTGTAAAGGGTGGCGGATGTGCAGGCTTTACCTATATATTAGAGTTCGATGGGCAGAAAGAAGCCGATTTGATTTTTGAGATCAATGGCATTAAAGTGATCATTGACCCTACCCACTTGCTTTACCTGGAAGGCACAGAAATTGATTTTCAGCAGGGACTGAATTCAAGGGGCTTTGTATATAAAAATCCGAATGCCTCTAAAACCTGTGGCTGTGGGGAAAGCTTCGGTTAGTTATTTCGGGTTAATTACTCCATTCTCATAATATTTCGCCAGTTCATCGGCTACTATTTCATGCCCTTTAGAGGAAAAATGCGCGTCCGATGGCCTAAAAAGATCCAGTGGTTTAGGGTATGCTGCAAACCGGGTGTTTAGATCGATAAAGGGAATTTGGTGCTGTTTGCAAAAGGCATTTAGCCGCTCAGCGGCAAGTCCGCTTTGCAAGGCGGTATCCTTTATCATTGTACTGTCATACTCCATAGCGAAGGGAGTGGAAGAAATGGCAAAGCCGATATTATTTTTTTTACAGGCCTCGTTCATCATACCTATAAGTTTAAAATGCAGCTTAATAGCCTCGTCTAGATCCGGGAATGATGTTTTTGAAAACAAGGGCTCGTCCCAACCGCGTTTCCCCTGGTCGGCAAAACTGAAATTCATTTTCGTCATCAGAAAGGCAAAGGTGCCATAATCTGTAAGGAATACCTGTCTCTGCAGGTACTGGTAGAGGTATGAGTAATTCGATAGTTTCCATTCTATTCTTTCCTTTAGCGAAAAGGGAGGCTTGCCAAACACAACTTCGCCGTTTTCAAGCCGGGCATATTTTTTACAATACACTTCACGAATGTCATTCGGACAAACCATCAGTAATACATAGTCTGGTTTTATAGCCAGCCCTTGGTCAAGTAGACATAAGTATTCTTGCTCTGTCGACCAACAGGGCGAGGCCATATTGAAAACTTCAATTTTTTTTCCCGTTGAGGACTGGAGCTTATTTTCCAATAGGGTAGTAAATATCTTTTCTATCGGATGGGTTAGTCCTGCGGTGTAGGAGTCGCCTATCACTAGCACCCGGATCACATTATCACGTTTAGTATACGATCTACCAGTGTTCCGGTAGCCAAACCGGTCTGTAAATATTTTGAACCCACCTACATCGGCATCATCGGAGTTCCACTCTTTACTGTCCAGGTTGGCACGCCAGTGCCACAGTTTCACAGGGTCATATTCTATCCCATTAATGGCATATTTATTCTGGATGCGGAAAAAAATTTCAAGCACTAGAGCCACAATGATAATTGACACGAACGCAATAAAAATGGCAAGGATTATTTTAGGCGCTGCTTTCATGTTTCATACGTTCAATGCATCTTCTCCTCTTCGATCTTCACCTTCAATTTTTCGAGGTACACTTGTTTATATCTGTCCTTTTTATCTTTCGCCCTTTCTATCTCTACATTTAATAACCCCATATATTTTTGCTTGAAGGGCCTGCCATCCACTATCATATTCATAGTCCCTATCATTTCCCTTTCAAGTGGCAGATATTTTCCCCTCCCCAGGTAAAACTGGTTGATAAGCCCTTCAAAATTATTCTCAATAAGCCGCTTGATTATATCGGTATACAGGTCTTCCACCTTAGCGCCTGGATTTTGGCGTATGTTCGTTAGCGCATCCAGGTACTTAATCTTATTAGTAGTTATATATTTTGCAGCTACACTGTCCAGCAGCGCTTGCCTACAGTCATTGGTATCCGCAAATATCCGTGTAGCATTACGTTGGATAAAGTCAAGTTGCCTATCCACGCTATCCATCAAAAAACAAGGATTATAATTTATCCTTTTTACCTGCGCACCTGACTCCTTTATAAAAACGACAAGCATTAAAAAAGGCAAACACTTTATCATTCTTAGTAAGTAAAACATCTTTATAATTTCAATAATTTATTACCCAAAGTTGACTGAAAAAATTGTTTTTGCAAATAACCGGCTTATTACCAGGGATGAATATTCGAATGAGGGGCGGCACAAATGAATGCAGGCGTAAAAAAGGGCCCGGGTACCCCTACCCGGGCCCATGATAGTGAGAACTTATTAACCACCCAAACTCACTACCATTTTAAAATCCAACTAATCCATGAAAAAAATATTCATACCGGCCCAACATTAAAACCGGTTATAGTCAATTAGCTTAGAAGTATAGGCCAGCTTACACTTTATCCATAATTTTTGTTCCTGATTAGCACTGCTGTAGCTACCCGCACCACCGCCTCCTCCACCGCCCCTGCCCATACCGCCACCACCATGGCCCATTCCTCCTCCACCGCCCATTCCTCCCATACCGCCGCCACCCATGCCACCCATTCCCCCACCCATACCATTTCCTCCCATGCCACCACCACCGCCTCTGCCTTCTCCTCCCTCTTGCTTATGTTCACCACCTTCCATAGCATTTTCTACAAAACCCAAACCAATGGGCTTAATCGTATCTGCAGGCGTTAGCTTATGGTTTAGTGTTTGGGCAATGGGTATTTGATATTCAATGCAAAGGATGTCCAAGCTATCCCATCCAAAGGCCACATTCACACCATACTGATTTATCAATGGCACTAATTGGTCGGGTATACCTGCAAAGCCGGTCACCTTGAGCGTTTGCTGGTGGGCAATTATCTTCGCTTTCATCTGCTTGAAATCGCGCTTCCCATAGGTTTGCCCCGGCACTCCCGCCACATCCTGCACCTGCTGCCGTGGCATATCCGATGCAGCACTGGCGGTTGGCTTCATCGGGAAATTAATACCTACGGCCTGCTTTCTTTTGCCGCGTGGGTCTACCCAAATGTTCATGCCCGCCCTAAATATCCTCATCTCAGTCGGTTCGTCAGTTACCTTAAAACACAGATATATATTATTCGAATCATTGGCAACGGCGAATTGCAACTTCGTATCTCCATCATAATACCTGAAGGGTTGCGGCCATTCCGAGGGATTACCATCAATAACTATTGGTGCATTCACCCACCGGCTATGAACATCCTGCGCTGCGAGCAAAGCCGGGCACAGTATGGAGAGAAGAACGATTATCTTAAAACGGGTTTTCATCATGTTTCTATTACAAACAAAGGCAAATATGTGTTATATTTATAAGCAATGCCAAGAAAGTAGGCTAAGAACCCGTTTTTCTCGGAGAAAAATACCCCGAACCGGTTTACCCGTTTTCGCCCAATATCTTATAAAAACCATCAGCATAGCTGTCGCCCACCGGTATATACTTATCGCCTATCTTGATGCGCTTATTGCGGACGCTGTCAATATGGTTAAGCGGTACTATGAACGAGCGGTGCACCCGTACAAACCGTGAGGCGGGTAAGCGGCGGTATATATCCTTCATTGGCATATTGGTCACCACCATCTTACCAGCGGTAAATATCTTTACATAATCATCCATGCCTTCAATAAACTGGATATCGTCCAGGTTTATCTTCACAATCTGGTAATCAGCCCTCACAAAGATAAAGTCATTGCTCTCTACACCAATCGCCTTATCCCGGTAATCCATATATTCGGTAGCCTTGTTCACCGCCTTCAGGAACCGGTCATATGCAATCGGCTTTAGTAAAAAGTCGACCGCGTCCAGGTTGAAGCCATCCACCGCATAGTTGCTGTAGGCTGTGGTAAAGATGGTCAGCGGCGGTTTGGGCAGTGACTTCATCAGTTGTATGCCGGTTACTTGCGGCATCTGTATGTCGAGGAACATCAACGATATGGTTTGTTTTTTCAGAAACTCCATGGCGGCAAATGCATCCGTGAAGCTACGCTTCAGGTCCAGGTTTGGCGTTTTTGAAATGTAGTCCTGTAAAACTACCAGCGCTAAGGGTTCATCATCAATGGCTACGCAGCTTATCATAGTTTATGAATGGTTAGTTTAACAAAATATGAATCGGGCAGATCATTTATTTCCAGTTCGTGTTGGTCGTCATACAGCAGCTTAAGCCTGCGCTGTACATTATTGATGCCGATACCTGTGGAAGGTTTATCGCTCTGCATAAATTTTTTATTCCGTACGCTGAACTCAAACCGCCCATCCGTGATAGTCAATACAATATCTATGGGTGATATTTCCTTGCTGCTGATGCCATATTTAAACGCATTCTCAACAAATGGCAAAAGCAAGAGCGGCGCTATGAGCGATGAGCCGGTATCGCCCTCCAACTTAAAATTAACGACTAATGACGAAGTGCTCCTGAATTTTTGTAGCTCTATGTAATTATTAATGTATTCAATTTCCTGGTCAAGCGGCACCTTTTCCCGCTTCGATTCGTCGATCACATATCTAAGCAACTGGGAAAGCTTAAGCACGGCAAGCGGTGCCTGGTCCGATTTTTTAAGCGACAGGCTATAGATGGTATTCAAGGAGTTGAATAGGAAATGGGGATTGATCTGGGCATGAAGGAATGATAGTTCCGTGCGCAATTGCTCGGTTTCAATTTCGCGCGTTCTTTGCTCCGCTTGCCGCCATTGTGTAAGTAACTTCAAACCCAGGCTGATCAATAACACCAACAGGAACCACGTT
>Ga0302280_1003435_pt1 | contig 11464 bp, 9 predicted proteins | sample III_Fen_E1_1_FD_198771 | JGI IMG/M metagenome (GOLD analysis project Ga0302280, IMG submission 198771) | Peat permafrost microbial communities from Stordalen Mire near Abisko, Sweden - III_Fen_E1_1 | ecosystem: Environmental > Terrestrial > Soil > Wetlands > Permafrost | place: Sweden: Abisko...
AAAATTTCTCAACGGATAAGGGATATATGCGATACGCATCATATATTGCGCAAGAAAACGAGGCTTAATTTCAATTTTATGTATGGGTTAGTTAGGGATAAGGCACATATAGAAAAGTATCATTCTAACTTTATTTTTTATTTACTTGACCCGTCTGAATCCCATGATTGTGATGGCTTATTTCTTGAACTTTTTTTGCATTACCTTAGTAGAAAAGCTAAAGAAAAAGATAAGTTCAAAGAATCCGGATTGTCAATAAATGATATTCTTAATAAGCCAAATTTTAATTTGGAAGCAACATTCGATTCAAATCGCATAGATATTACCTTTTCTTCGTCAAACACCAGTGAATGGTTTGTTTTTATAGAAAACAAAGTCAGAAGTGGCGAAGGTGATTATCAATTAATGCGATACGCCACAGTGGCTAAAAAAAATTATAAAAAATGGCTCGGAATATACTTGACGCCAAATGGTGAAAAGCCTAACCTAACTGATGCAGATTTATTAAATGTAATATGCCTGGATTACACTGATATTATTAAATGGCTTGAAGATTGTCGAAATACACTTTCTGAACATCAAAATATTTCTTTCGCATTATTGCAGTACATTAATATTATAAAAGAATATATAACAAATACTATGGAAAATAAAGAACAAGAAGAGATACTCAATTTCATGAAGGAAAAGCCAAAAGGAGAAATGGCATTCCTTTTTGAAAATAATTTTAGGGAAGCAATGGATGCTTATCAAGCAGAAGTGAGGCAACCATTTTTTGAAGCAGTTAAAAACAAATTATGTCAAGATATTAGGGGCATTGAAGAATTTAAAATCAAAGAAGGGGATGAAAATTATCTTATAAAATGGAATTTTTTAGGGAATGAATCAGGGTTAAAATTTATTGATGAAACTCGTTTTAAAGGTAATTATTGGCAAATATTTACTAACGGTGAGCCAGAACATTCAGGTTTATCTAATGGCAATTGGGAAGGCCTTATGGTTAATGGTATTAATGATTATGATAATAAGAATCAAGCTACTGCTGAAATTATTAAATCGGACAATAAGGATGAGCTGATAGCTAATACGGTATGCGGTTTTTTAGAAAACATAATACAAATTTATATTAATGGCCAATATGCCAAGCTTCGTTCAAAATTATTTGAAGCGTTACAGAAAGAAATTCAAGAAATAACAAACGCAGACCCTAAATGGGAATATTATAATTATAATGAAGGGGAAGGTCTTAATGTCGATTTTGGAATAGGTGTTGATTCTGCATTTTGTGGAAATAGCAATAACCCTTTTGAAGACCAATTTAATATACAAATCAAGATTTGGGGAAAGTCAGTTTGGAATGGGCATGATGATGACGTAAAAACCAAATTCCCTAATGCTATTCGTTTGGACTCCAATGCCTTCTTAATTGAAAAATTCGATAAATTTGAGAAGGATAAAATAATTTCTGCCTTAAAAAAATGTTTTGAATTTGTAAAGCAATTTGCCTCGAAATAATATCCCCATGAACCACGCCGAAATATTTAGCCTCTCCGAAGCCTCTTATGCCGGGCCGGAAAGGAAGCGGGTGGGGTTTGCGGGGTAGTTGGGATTGTGAAAATTTTAAGGGATATTTGAAAAAAACAAGCGTGTTGAAAATTGAATAAGGTAGGATGAATTATAAAGGTATAATCATTGCTTTAACGTTTTTATTAACAAGTTTTTGGGCCACAGGCAATGAGTATTACCAGGTAAGGGCAAAGGTACTTAATGTAAGGAGTGGCCCAGGATTAACATATCCCGTAGTGAGCAAGTTTTCTTTTGGTGATAGTGTTTTGATTGATTCAATTGATTCCGGGTGGGGACAGGTAATAAATAATGGCAAAATAGGAGGTTATGCTTATACAAAATATCTTTCCAAAAATTTTAAAGCTAAATCGAAACATATTAAGGCCCCAAAGAAAGAAAGCAACTCTTGGGTAGGTACTATCATTGTCATCATATTGATAATTTATATTTTAGGCAAAGTATTTGGTGGAGATAGTGGTAAGAGTTCTAAAAATAAAACAGTTCCAAAGGTTAGAGATAGGGTTCCTGTATCAACTATTAATATTAAAACACCAATAAAACAAAATATGGAAACAATAAGAGAATCAATACCCAAGCATAATAATGTTTATTGCAAATATTGTGGACAACTTTCATCCACCGTTCAAATGTTAACAGGTGGCAATTGCAGAAAAAATCCAGATGGTCAACATCATGTTGTATATGAAGGGAGCGAAAAATCGCAATATATATGTAAATATTGTGGGCATCCCGCATCCAGCATTCAAATGTTAACTGGAGGCCATTGCCTCAAAAATCAAACTGGTTTTTGTGAACCTGCATTATAAATTAAAACTATGGAACAACTCGAAGCATTTTTTTCAGGGCTTAAAGCTACAATTGATGAAACCAGAAAGGTTAGAAAGCAATATGACCCTCTTTTGGCTTTTGATTTTAATTCATTGGAATTTTATTGGCCAATGGAAACTAAAACGTCTGAAATACTTGCCTTTTTTCTAAATCCGGGAAAACCACATGGACAAAACAGACTTTTTCTTGAAATATTTCTGAAAATGTATAATATTCAAAAGGGTTTGGATTTAATTAAAAAAGTAAATACTAAGGAGAAATGGACTGAATATTCTTTTAAAACTAAAGAAAAGAAAATCCGCTTCATAGATATTCTAATTACTTTTGGCAACAAGGACTTTGGATTAGCAATTGAAAACAAAAGCCACGGTGCTGAAGACCAGGATAACCAGGTTTCTGATTATTGCGAATATTTAGGAAAGGAATTTAAAGATTATATGTTGATATATGCTCCAATTGATGATACAGAACCCGATGAGAAAAGCATAACCAATATAGAACGTGAAACTTTAACAGAAGAGGGCAAATATAAAAAGATAGAATTTAGAAACAACCTAATCGATTGTATTCATGAATGGAGTATTCGTTGTCAAGCAGAACGTGTACGTTCTTTTTTAATGGACTTTGAGAACTATATAAGAAAAACAATATTAAATGAACCACTTATGGATGAGAAAAACAATATCGTAGATTACGCATTGAAAAGTGCTGAAAATACAGAAGCCGCTTTTGAAGTAGCTGGCTCTATTGAATTAGTTAAAACGAAGCTTTTTGAACGATTTAGAGAGCAAATTTCAAATTTAAAAATAATAAATCCCAAAACCCAGTCGTTAGTTAAAATAAAAATTGACGAATGTTTTCATGATAAAGAGTATGGCTTTGGTTTCTATATAGACAACTGGGATAATTATTATATTTGTTTTAATTTTGATTCAATTAATCAAAAGGATTTTTGCTACGGGATACACAAAATGGAAGGTAGTGAAGTTCTTATTACCGAGGAACTTTATAAAGAATTGTCAAATTCTGTAGAAAAAGGAGAATATACTGGCGAATGGGTATGGTATAAAGATTTTGAGGACTATTACAAAAATTGGGATGTGAATACTTACATTGAAATTCAAAATGGGAAGTTAGCATTAAAAATCAAAGAAATTACTGAGCTTATTTTGAAAAACACTCAAGAGATAATTGGACTATAAATTATGCGCCATCCCACTACCTTCACCGCCCCCGCTGGCGCGAATTTAGCGCAGCGTAATTCGTGGCCTTTTTTCCCAGCGTTCTCAGAACGCTTTCCTGCTGCCCGCTCGCGCATTTAAGCGATAGCGAAACTTGTGCGGCTTAAAAAAGGCAGTTTGCAACTGCCACAGCGTTCAGCTTTTTCTGGCGTTTGCAGCGCCTTTCCCTCCAATCCGCAATTTTCTTTCCCCCTCCGCCATCATTTGTCCTACCCGCCCTATACCTTTGCCATAAATCTATAATTTATAATTATGCTTCAGTCCTTCACCGCCCTCGATTTCGAAACCGCCACCGGAAAGCGTAGCAGCATCTGCCAGGTGGGCCTTATCCGTGTGGTAAATGGGGAAATAAAACACAAGGTAGATTTGCTGGTGCAGCCGCCGGGCAACGAGTATTCGTGGTATAATATAAATATCCATAATATCACCCCACAAATGACCCGGCGTAGCCCCACCTTCGACAAGGTATGGCCCATCATTGAGCCTTTCATCACAGGCCAGGACATAGTGGCGCATAGTATCGGCTTTGATGCATCTTGTATAAAAAAGGCATTGGAATATTACGAAATTGAAATCCCGCAATTCCGCAGGCGCTGCACCTACAAAATATTCGGCCATTCATTAGACGTCTGCTGCGGCATACACGGCATCCCACTCAACCACCACAACGCCCTCTCTGATGCCCTCGCCTGCGCCGAATTATTCAAAATACATTTGAAAAGCGAGAAAGAAGGCGTACAATTATAAAGCAAACAGACCGCCCCTAACGGGGCTCGCTATTGATTGACCAATGATAGCTACAAACAGTACCCCGCTCTGCGGGATTTAAAACCCCATCGGAGTTCCCCGTTTGTAGCAAACAACCCCAATACCCAATTGCGCCCTGTTTTTCACCTCACCCCTGCCCCTCTCCTTGAAGAGAGGGGGGCGTGCCATGCGGAACCTTTTTCCCCTCTCCCTTAAGGAGAGAGGCGCTCCGCCGTTCCAGCTTCCACAAATTTTGCCGGGGTGAGGTATTCCCCTCCGCCACGTCCTGTCGTACCCTCCCCCTATTTTTGCCTTAAAAAATAAAAATAACAATGGAAGATAAAACATCAACAGCTTATAAAAAGCTATTTGCGTTATATCAGGCTCAGCAAGTACTGAGAGAACAGGAAGATATTTTAAATGCTGAAATCGAAAAGTGCAGAAGCAGCGAACCTAAAACACAAATGGTTTATCAGGAAAGTACTGAAAAATACCCATTCACAAAAAATCAGCTTTCTTTTTTAGATACGCTTAATAATACACTTATTAAAAAGGAAAAAGAAATCGTTGCCCGATACAGGCAGCTTGTAAAAAGATACGAAAAGCGCGTACGAAAAGTTTTTCGTAATGTTAAAGGAGACCTGGATGATTTTGAAATAGATGTAATAATTGAATATATAATACCAGACTATGATGTAAAATTCCGGGATAGCGTTTGCCTTAGCAAAGAACATGAGGATAATGGACTTTTGTGTTCGGAGGATGACTGGAGGGAAGGATATTATTATCCGGAACTTAAAAACCCTATGTGCTATACCATGCACTGCCTGATGTACCACACCGACAGAAATTTGTACAAATGGCTGTACCGGATTAACCGCATAGATTATGAATTTATCATCCGCGAGCAGCAATTTGAAAAAATAGATGGGGGTATTTTTTTTGATGTATAAAGGAATGTGTAAAACAGGCCGCCCCTAACGGGGCTTGGTATTAATTGACTAATGATAACTACAAACAGTACCCCGCTCTGCGGGATTTTTTAACTCCGTAGGAGTTCCCTGTTTGTAGCCAATGAGCCACCCTTCGACTTAGCTCTGTAGGAGCGCCCTGTTTCTTATCTTGCCAATCTTTTAATCATAAAAATCGTGTTCAGACATCCCACGCCACATTATGTCGTACTTTCTTTTTACATTTGCAGAAAAAAAATGTCCAAACGTTCCTACCTCCAGCGCTATATGCTTATCATCAAAAGGCTGCAAAAAAGCAATGCTACTTTTGATGATATAAGCGATTATTTAATAAATGGCTTAGCTTCCGGCGATAGTTTTATTGAATCTAAACGAACTTTCCAGCGCGATGTAGAAGATATTCGTTCCTTGTTCAATATAGATATTCAGTTTGATTTCAGGCGGAAGGTGTATTTTATAGAAGATGACGGCCAGGAAGATTTGAACAGCCGCCTCCTCGAAGCATTCGATACTTTTAATGCCCTGAACATGGCCGAAAATGTATCGCAGTTCGTCCTCTTTGAAAAACGTAAGCCACGCGGAACGGAGCATTTCCCAATACTGCTTCAAGCTATCAAAGGCCATCACCTTGTTAGTTTTACATATTTCAAATTTGAGATGGAAGAATTTACGGAGCGCTTTGCTGAACCTTATGCCTTAAAGGAATTCAAAGGCCGCTGGTATCTGATTGCGAAAGATGCCAAAGACAACAAAATAAAAACATTTGGGCTTGACAGAATTACAGATGTTGAAATTTCAAAACAGAAATATAAGCCGGAGCCAGGCTTCGAAGCAACCTTAATATTTAAGGATTGTTTTGGCATAATCAATGATGAAGATATGGAAGCAGAGGAAATATTACTGTCATTCACCCGCTTTCAGGGGCAGTATATTAAAAGCTACCCCCTGCATGAAAGCCAGGAAACGCTATTGGAAAATGATAATGAGATTAGGATAAGGCTTTTCGTGAAACCAATCTGGGATCTGCAAATGGAATTGCTGAGTTATGGTGAAGCAGTGAAAATAATATCGCCGGAAGATTTAAAGGAAGCTATGATAGAAACCTATCATAATTCACTTAAAATTTATAAGTTGGGATAATGCTTACATCCTCATTCAAGTTCTTTTGCACTAAACTCACAAAATCCTAATTCTGATCCCAAACTCCAGAAACTTCGCCACATCCTCTTCAAAATAGTTCGACTTTGAGACATTTCTCTCTACAGCGGTGGTTTTTAAAGCCTTATAAGTTAAGCACTTATAAGGCTTTTCTTTTTTTAGGGGACAGTTTGGGGGACACTTGCCTCTATTTTAGCAATAAATTCTTATCCCTTCTTTACGTTATTTTACTTTTTGCAGGCTTGGGATTTTAAAAGAAGGTCTGATAATATTTTAGAAAGTTAAAAAAATGCCTACTACACTTACTACCCTACTACAAATTATTTGCCGGGCTGCTATCAGTTTGTAGTAAGTAGTAACTTGTAGTAAGAAGGGAAATTTTATCCTACTACAAACTTCTTTTAGTCTTAATCAGGGAATTGACTTTTTTTGTAGTAAGTGTAGTAACTGCCAATTGAAAAATTAAAAAATAGTTCTGATTGATACAATAAAATACAAAAGAAGATTATTTGCCATAATGTAGTTTAATACACTCTCTTATCATATTTGCCGTTTTTGGTGGAAGATAACCAAATTTTTTACCTTTTCTCTGAAAATTTAACAGTAAACGTATGGGCTTCAATATTCTATGATATGTAGAATTAGAAATTCCAAACTCGTTTTGAATTTCCTTTGCAGTTACAAGCCTGTAATTATCCATTTTTACGCCTTTTTTGGAATTACAAATTTTAGCAAAATTGCGTTTCCAGCGAAATATATGGGTTGATTATTGGAATTTTTTTAGCTTTCTATGGGGGGTATGTATCGTATATAGGCAAGTAATATCTAAGCCTTTGTTACTTGGTTTCTATAAAGTCCCCTGCCATTTGCTTTGCTTGGTCTAATACTCTATTAACAGAAACATTATATTCTCCAGTAGCGGGGTCGTCCGGTGGGTAGCCGTATTTTTTTAATATGCGCTTTACAATTACCCTCATTTTGGCTTGTACGCTTTCTTTTATTGTCCAGTCAATAGTTACCGATTTTTTTACATTTTCAACCAGTTCCCTTGCAATGGTTTTTAAAACCTCATCCCCTAAAATTTTTACTGCATTGTCATTTACTTCAAGGGCATCATAAAAGGCAAGTTCACGAAAATCAAGTTTTAAATCTTCCCCCCGCTTATCGGCTGCTTTCAGGTCTTTGGCTAACTTTATTAATTCATCAATTATCTGGGCTGCTGTTAAGGCATTATTTTGATAGCGTTTGATTGCATCTGCCAATAAATCAGAAAATTTCTTGCTTTGGACAATATTTCTACTGGAACGGCTTTTTATTTCATCATTTAATAAACGCCTCAAAAGTTCTAAAGCTAAATTCTTTCGTGGCATCCCTTTTATTTCTTCCAAAAATTCATCTGAAAGGATAGAAATTTCGGGCTTATCAATCCCTGCTGCCTGAAAAATGTCAATGACTTCGGTTGAAATTAAAGCATCAGAAATTATTTGCCTGATAGCTGTTTCCACTTCCTCATCACTAATTGTTTTTTGGCTCTCACGAAGTTTTGTAATACGGGCTTTGATGGCCTGAAAGAAACTTAAATCATCTCTTATCTCTAAAGCTGTGGGGTGTGGTACTGATAGGGCAAATGCTTTTGAAAGGTTACTAACTTGCTCTTTGAAGCGGTCTTTGCCTTTTTCCAAATTCAGAATATAATCAGTTGCATCTAAAATGAATGTAAGTTTCTCTTTTGGCTGCAATCCATATATTTTTTTATAGCCAAACTTATCAAACATTCCCACAACCACCTCATACAGTTCCAACATCTTTGCAACGGCTTCTTCCTGGTTAAATTCAATCTTTCCTTTGCCATTGCTATCCCTGTAAACGCTTAACGCTTTTTTCAAATCCTGTGCTATGCCCAAATAGTCCACTATCAAACCGCCTTCTTTGTCTTTGAATACCCTGTTTACCCTCGCTATGGCTTGCATAAGGTTATGCCCGGTCATTGGCTTGTCCACATACAAAGTAGAAAGGCAGGGCGCATCAAAACCAGTTAAAAGCATATCCCGGACAATTATCATTTTCAATTCGTCTTTCGGGTCTTTGAGCCTGTCGCCAATTTTTTTTCTTCTTTCTTTATTGCGGATATGTTCCTGATATTCTAAAGGGTCGCTTGACGAACCAGTCATTATCACTTTTATTTTGCCCTTATCATCTTCATTATTATACCATTCAGGGCGCAACTTTATAATTTCATTGTGCATGGCAACGCAAATTCTACGGCTCATGCACACTATCATTCCTTTGCCGTCAAAGGCTTCATTTCTTTGTTCAAAATGATGCACCAAATCTTTTGCAACCTGTTTTAAACGCTTTTCGCTGCCTACAATGGCTTCTTGCTGTGTCCACCTGGCAAAGCGTTGTTGGCGTTCCGTTAGTTCATCTTCCTCTGTTACATCTTCAATTTTTTCATCTAATATCTCTCTTTCCTTTTCATCCAGTTCAATTTTTGCCAATCGGTTTTCATAAAATATCCTTACCGTTGCCCCATCTTCAACGGCTTGGTGAATGTCATACACATCAATATAATTTCCAAAAATGGCAACAGTGTTTTTATCTTCTTTCTCAATGGGTGTGCCTGTAAAGCCAATAAAAGAGGCATTTGGCAAAGCATCTCTCATGTGCCTGGCATAGCCGTCAATAAAATCATACTGGCTGCGGTGGGCTTCGTCTGCTATTACTACAATATTCCTTCTATCTGATAGTTTGGGGTAAGTACCGCCTTTTTCATCAGGCAGAAATTTTTGAATAGTGGTAAAAACTACCCCGCCACTCGATACAGATAATAAACTTTGTAAAGATGCCCGGCTTTCAGCTTGTACGGGTGTCTGCCTGATAAGTTGCTGACAATTGCTAAATGTTTCAAATAGTTGCTGGTCTAAATCATTCCGGTCTGTCAGGACTACAATGGTAGGGTTATTCAATTGAGGGGTCAGAACTAATTTGCCTGAGTAAAATACCATGCTCAGGCTTTTGCCGCTTCCCTGAGTGTGCCAAATTACCCCAGCCCTTTGGTCGCCAATGATTGATGCTGCCTTTATAGTGCTTTGCAGGGCTTTGTTTACTGCATAGTATTGGTGGTAGGCTGCAACCTTTTTAACAGTCTTTTCTTTGGATTTTTCAAATACAATAAAGTGCCTGATTAAATCCAATAAAACCCTTTTATTCATCATGCCATTAAGCATAATGTCCATTTCTAAAACAGTCGGCTCTTTTGGGAATATAGCAGACTGGTAAAGCATTTCGGGTTCTGAAACTACATTTGCGGGTTTTGGCTGCGGTGGTATTTTCCAACTGCCAAACCTGCCAAACTCACTTGTTATTGTCCCTGCTTTGGCAAACCAACCGTCTGTGGCTACCAAAATGGCATTATAAGTGAATAAAGAGGGAATTGCCTGTTTATATGTCTGTAACTGACTATAAGCGGCTTTTATGTCCGCTTTTTCATCCGTTGCGTTTTTTATCTCAATCACTACCAATGGCAAACCATTGATGAAGAGAATAATATCAGTACGTTTATTATTATGGTTTTCAACTACGGTATATTGATTAATAGCTGTAAAATCATTATTTTCAGGGTTTTTAAAATCTACTAACCAAACCTGAAAAGTCTTTATTTGGTCGCCAGTCCTGCCTTTTACATCTACCCCTTCAGTTAGTAACCTGTGGAAATTCTCGTTGTTTACCAACGGGTTAATGCTATCAGTCCTTAAAGCAATACGCAAGGCTTCTTCACGGATGTCTGCCGGCATATCGGGGTTTATTTTATCAATGGCTTGTTTTAAGCGGCTTTGCAATACCACCTCTGCAAAATCCCTTTCTATATTACCGCCAAAGGCAATGTTATAACCCTGCCCACGCAAAGTATCTAATGCCATTTGCTCTATTTCTTCTTCGGTGAGGATATTCATTTTTTAGTTTTTATGCCTTTGCCACGCTTTTTTACGGATTTTTTCAAGTGATATGCCCTTATCTTTCCATAACCCCAATAATTTATTCAAAGGGCTTGTTGGTTTTATCACCTTCATTTCTTTAAATTTATCCTTTTGCCTTTTCATAGTTTTAAAGTGCATCCTGATAATTTATTTTAGCCTTTTAATTTCCGCATTGCCCAACAGCGATTTCATTTGAGATATGGCAATGGCATTGAGTTGTTTCAACCTGTCGTTTTGCTGCAAACCCTGTTGAATAAGTACCGCATTGATGCTTTCCATATTGCTCAACACTACCAACTGCTCGATACTTGCTTCATCGCGGATATTGCATTTCGCTGCCGGATTCGCGCCACGCCATTCTTTTGCAGTCATTCCAAACAAAGCCACATTCAGCAAATCAGCCTCGTTGGCATACACAAAATTAATTTGTTGTTTGCTCAGTTCTTTTGGGATTAAATTTTCCTTAATCGCATCCGTATGTATGATGTAATTTATTTTGGCAAGGGTGCGCTGGAGGTTCCATTCGAGTTTAAGGCTGTTGCTTTCTTCTTTTTTTAACCGCTGAAACTCTGTTATTAAATATAATTTGAATTGTGGGCTAATCCATGATGCAAACTCAAAGGCTATATCCCGGTGTGCAAAAGTGCCGCCATACCTGCCAGATTTGGAAACCATGCCTATTGCATTTGTTGATTCAATCCATTTTTGAGGTGTTAGGGTAAAACTGTTTGAGCCGGCTTCATTTTTAAACGCATCGAATTCGATGCGTTTAAAACCCGGGTTGTTTATTTGCTCCCATAAGCCGCAAAACTCAATGGCATTCCTGGTACGCAGCCAGTTTTGAATAATATAGTTTGTCCTTTCGGCATCTCTATATCTTGCCATATCAGTTAAAGAAATGAAGTCCTCATTATTTTGCGAGTAGAGGACAATTTCAAAACTTTCTACCTTTATC
>Ga0302280_1003436_pt1 | contig 11455 bp, 9 predicted proteins | sample III_Fen_E1_1_FD_198771 | JGI IMG/M metagenome (GOLD analysis project Ga0302280, IMG submission 198771) | Peat permafrost microbial communities from Stordalen Mire near Abisko, Sweden - III_Fen_E1_1 | ecosystem: Environmental > Terrestrial > Soil > Wetlands > Permafrost | place: Sweden: Abisko...
TATCTAATAAATTACTTTGAGGCAGTGGCTGCTTTTATTGCTCTATATATCATCGGAATCTTTGCCTGGTGGGGTTGGTGGATGAAAAATTTAATAAAATAATGCTAAAGAGCACGGAGAGGGTTAAGAGCCATTCCTCGAGAGATTCTGCTGAATATTCATACGACAAGAGAGTTTATAAAAAGCAATTTTTTGATGACAATGGATAGACTCTGAAATGTATATTTTATTCTATTATTAATAGAATGGTATTAGCTATTCAGCATTTTTGACTATTAAATCATTGTATTAAATCTGATTAAATCCTTCCAATATTTATATCTTTTAATTTTTGATTAACTCACAGATCGTGTAATTATTAATTATGGCCACATACGGATAGGCGTACTACCAGACCCTCTCAAAGATTAACCAATAATATATCGGTCTTTCGAATCTGAACTCTCTGAAACACATCGAAAACAAGATCAAATGCTACAATGACTTCAATTCTCAACCTCACGAATATTATGAATGCTTTGTCAATGTGGAAAGAGAACGAGAGGCAGATTCCAAATAATTAATGAACAACTATACCATTGTAGAGGATGATTTCAAGCTTTGTAAAGAAGGATGCAAGAATCAGGGCAAACCGCAAGAAATTACGTGTGGCAACAAATGCAATGAGAAGTTTAGTAGTTCTATTAAATTATTGTATGACACCTTCTATAAGAACAGAGTTGGACATCGAAAAGAATATAAAAAGACTCAAATGTGAGGGTAAATCTTTGTATATCCTAATTTTATATATTTTTTAAATGGGTTGATTAGTCTTGAAAAATTAATATATCATAATTTAGAAATCCAAAATCCAATTTAAGTTATTCTTACATCTTGGCCCAGTCTTCTTAGTCCTCCAAAGATACCGGTAAAACTCTCACCCGGCTCAAGATTAAACTGGAATGAATCAGTATAGCTATTTCCAAATCGAGCATTCAATCCCTTTCTGCTAATGAGAACAATTTACCCGAGATATCCTTGCTAACTAAAGCTGCCAATTATTCTGCCTATTTCCTCTCCCATAGGTACCTACCACTTGAGCTCTATATTAGTGATTGTTCCTTCTATTTTGGATTATATCCTATAACCATTGACCACCAGTATAGCGGCTAAACCACAGATGAATCTATTTTCGTCCAAGTAGACCTTAAGTCCTATCAATAAACCACTTTATTGAAACGATTCATCAGTGGGAGTCATGTATCCCATCGATACCTTTCTCATTTTTCCCTTCCACTCTCTCTCTTCAGTCATGGCTTTAGGCATTGTATTGATAGGAGCGGGCGTACTTGAAGCCAGTTTCGAAAATTAAAGTTACTGCTTATTGGTGCTTTCCAAAAAGCTCCTATTTTCTGGTTAATCCTCAATCTCCTCCAATTTTAAAATTTTATTAACAATATCTCTATTCTATTATCTTACTCCTGTCTGCTCGTATTTTTTAAGTTATAAATCCTTGAGTAGGCGAGTATAGCTCTCCACTTGTATGGTCAACTGTTTAAAGATGGCTTCTTTTTAAACTAGTCTTTAATCTAGTTTCACCTTCTACTCTCTTGTGTGTCTCAAATTCTTTTTTATTGTGTCTAACTTCTTGCACAGTTATTAATTTTAATATTTGCAAAACTTAATTTAATCTTTAACAATGGCAAACTCTTGTTCAGAAGCTTATTTGGGTTTTTATGGCTATGGTTTTTCCTCATCTTTTTAAAGGGCTTGATTCTTTCTTAATTTTGACTCAAGAGCAACCAAGTATGCTTGCTGTTTCTTAAAATCTTGCTATCTTTTTCTGCTCTTCCTATCAATATCTCTCAATTTCTCTTTGAAATTCTTTACTTCAGTTTGATACTCGACCAACCTCTGTCTTAACTCCAAATTGTCGACATCCTAACTCAAAACTAAATTATTAATGATTAACCTCTTTCTTGCATTTTCTTAACATTCTTAATACTCTTAAGTTGCTCCTGCACTTGATTGATCTCCATGTCCATGTACCCAATCATATTTTCACTATTACGCAATCTTAATCACTTCAGTTATACTTATCGTAATTCTATGAGGTTTATTATTTACTCCTTAACCCTTCGATCTGCTTCTTGTACATTGCCACCTGCTTGTATGCATTTTACAACTATCTTTGTAAAGCCTCTGAGGATAATACTTTTAATACTGCTTGGAGGGACATGATTTAGATCCACTGATTGAGCTTTCTTTTTTACAGAGGGAAGTTTAAGCTTTTACAATTTTTCATTTAGCTTTTCATTAAGAAGTTTTAACTCTTTTCGCAATTTTTAATTCTTAAAGTACAGCTCCTTAAATTTGTTAACCCTGGATAACTATATGTATACCTATCATCATTTTCGGCCTTAGAGTTCTACTCATCTCCTTGACTACTTATATCGATAGTCTTATTCAATTTTTATTTATCATGTCTATCAATTTGTAGACTGACATCCAGAGAGTCGTATCTATTCTTCATTTTTTCAATAATTATATTTATAGTTCTATTGCCAGCAAATGCTTAGTTGATTTAGATAAGTCATTGTATAACTGCGAAATGTTTGACAAATCAACGAGGAATCAATAAAACAACCTTAATCGAATTAATGAAATTTTTATAATAAGGGTGATCGAGTTAGTAAATACAATAGCCTTATCAATCTTAATTCATGGGCAACTGTTTTTCCTAGTTTTTTCTAGATTTTGCCATTTTTATTTACTATTCCTTTATCATCATCAATATGATTTCCTCTTCCCGCTTCAGTTATTTAAGTTGCTCCTCGATGTTTTCCTGTATATTCTTCAGAGTCTCATACTCTTTCTCCTTCTCGTTGAGAGTGGTCTTTTATCGTGATATACCTTGCATCAACTTATAATAATTATTAACTCACAATAATTGTGTAACTATTTAAATGTCCAGACACAATCAGAACAAAGTCGATGCCAAAAGCTACGGACTAGGTGAAATATACATCCCTTAGCCCCTCTACCCTCCTCAATATGGATAAATAATGGTAGCAAGCGAGTAATCTAAAGGAGGACTGATGATGATTGGTGAATCCAAGGGTAAAAAGATCATCAGCATATCGGGCGGCAGCAAAAAACTGTTTGTTTTCGAAGAATAAAGTTGTAATTACTCGCAATTATCTAGAATCTGAAAATGTGGTCACTGCCCTTCATCCATAAAATGAAGATTTCTTATAGTATAAAGGCGAAGAGATACTTCCTATTCACGAAATAGTCATGGCTTTAGAGGGGAACAAAATTAATTAAATTAAAAGCGGAAAGGAGCATAATATTATCCTCACTGAACAAGGGGCACTTTTTTCGTATGGAAAAGGCAACTTTGGATCACTCGGATTAGGGGGAACCGTGTTTTCTCCCTCTCCTAGACCAATCAATAAGCTAAGCAATAAAAAAATTGTGACAATTTCATGTGGAATGTATCATTCATTAGCTTTAAGCGATATTGGAGATGTCTATAGTTGGGGGAGAGGATTTTAAGGGCAGTTGGGATTATTATAAAACACCGAATCAGTCAGTTCTCCGCAATATATACCGCATTTCTTTAAATATGATAACAATAAAGATGTAAAAATGCTACAAAAGATCCCCATTATCTCCATCGCTTGTGGAGCCTATCATTCCATGGCCATCGATAATCAAAATCAAATGTATTGCTGGGGAGAAGCGAGATATGGACAAACTGGGGCTGGTAAAAAGACTAAAGAACCAATTCCCACCAAACTTTTAATTTAGATTGAAGTAAATCAATTATTATTTAGGGTCAAACGAGAAAAATAGTAAAAGCTGCTGGAGGATTTGGTCATACTCTTTGTTTGACTTCACAAGGTGAAATATTTGGGTGGGGGCTTAATATTAAAGGCCAATTAGGTTTAAATGATCTCCCTGAGAGTATGCGATCAACATAAGGACATCTAAACTATGTAAAGGCTGCCTATCAGCCTATTCATATCAAATAATCAAGGGACAAATCAATTCTTCCGAAATTTTAATAAATCACCTGTGGATTTACCAGTAGTTTCGCTATTGATTAATAGGGAAGTGTTTGGGCTTGGGGAGGAGGAAATCTAGGCTTTAAAGATGTACATTATAGATTATTCAGAAATATTTAGAGCGTGGACCAGTCAAAATCACTTAGATGACAGACAACAAAAAATTTACAAAAATATTTGCAAATGACAACGCTTTGATCCTTTTTTGCCCACTTTCTCCTCTATTCTTTAAACCATCATTGGTTCCCTCAAGCGGCAAGACCTAAATTACCTTTTTTGGCAACGGATTTACCTCATCTGGTTCTCAATCTGTCCGTTTTACCTTATAAGACTAAAAAGTTGAAACTGATCTGGAGTATGACGACAAAACCAGTACATTTTTTTGCAAGACTCCAATCTTCTAAAAAATAAATAAAAAATTTAGTTATCCTTTATTATGCAAAATTGAAATTAGTCTTGATAAAAAGGAGTATTTTGCATATCAAAAGCCTTTGCTTGTCTATTGTAATCCTTTATTTATTCAGCCTCTAAACTTCAGATTCAGAGTATATAACCCAATTGCGGATCAGTGTTGGGGGGTAGCACTGTCAAATTGTACATGCCGTTGAATCAGCTTGTCTTATAATACATGGATAATATCACCGTAGGATTTAAAAATACAAGCATTTCCCAAAAGAAGGAAAGTAATAAAGTTTAAAATAACTCCGATTGGCTATGTACTGAAGGAACATATGAAAACGAAGTTATTAGCTGTAAAATCCCAAATATTCCCCATTTTGATCATGAAAATCCATTTTATATGTTGGATGTGAGCATTAATGGCCAATAATTCACCGAATTGCCCCACACGTTCCGATATTATTTTCTCACTGATTCTAAAATCATACCAAACGAAGGACAAGATGATGCTGAGCCTGATTGTGTATTGCAGGGTACTGGACTATTTGATACTCCTCATAAACAACTCAGGATATACTTAGAGTTTAATCATAAGGAAAAACATTATTCCTGCTAAAGATACGTGGAACTAAAATGGAATAAAGCTGACAAAAAATTTAATTTTAAAATGCCCAAACTGTCATGGATTATCGGAGATCATCAAATTACTCCATAACTTTTAGAAGCCTCAAGAAAACAGCCGTGTTGTCTCCAGCTATTCTTATCAAAAAATGAATCAATATAAATCGGAAAATATACGTTTACTGTTCCTCCTCCACCCCCTGAACCCTAATAGTAAAAGAAGGATGCTAAAAAAGATAGTAAAAAAGGAGCTAAGAAATGATGATGATTCTCATATCAGATATAATTGTTTTTATTTTTATCATAAAAATCAAAAATCGGAATTGTGAGAATTTTGGGTTTTTTTCCTTTTCCTGACTAGTAATCTGTCAACATAGCTTTGAAAATTATCAATGACTACTGATTGCTCTGAGTCCGACAAGATCAAGTCCTGATTGAGGGTTTAAGCCCTGCGAATGTAATTAAAAATTCCTTCTTTATTAAAAGTGCCTCGATTAAATTGAATATATTGTTCATTATTAGGGGCATTCTATTTTATTCGCTTGCTTTATATTGACTTATTCTAGTTATTCTGAGAAGAGAGTTAGAACAAAGATTATTTTAATTCTTTAATGGTTTATGGCTGCTTAGATATTACTTAGTTTTTAAGCTTATTCATAAAGTATGTTTTTTGTTGATGTCCAAAAGAGAAATGGCCCATATTCACATCTGCATCACTTGCCATTTGCTCTTTAGGCTGTTTATCTATCGTTGCAAACTGAAACTCTTCTCCTACGGTAGCATATTTGTTTTATTGGTCTTCGTTGATTTAAAACTCCTCCTTTAAGTCTAAAACATCATTAAACTCTTATTCTAATTTACTCTTGACTACTTCTCGATTTTACTCTTTTACAGATCTACCTCCTTTAATCTCCTCGGGATTTGAACTATTTTTCTGAGACACAGCATTAATTGCTTTGCAATTATCCATGGTGTTATTGATATTGTCAGGTTTATTATTGTAAGTGAAAAATATTTTGCTTGGAATGTGAAAAGAACCATTAAATTGACGATCAGTAAAGCTTTATCCTAGATCATTGCTGGTTTTTGTAAAAGAATCTCTTTGCAAACACGACGTTTCTGATTTTTTGTATTCATGACTATAATTCCTACTTCCCTTCTTCTTATGACCACCCCAGGGAATTGTTTTAGCAGATCTATTGGCAATTTCTTTGATGGAAATCTTGTTTTGAGTGATTTTTAGTCCAAAAGGCGAGATTTCATCGATATCCTCCATTTTAGGATTGAGGCAACTGGAACACAGCGATGAAAATATTGAAGATCTGTGCTTAGTTAAAAACTTCCCATTATACTAGAGCCCTTCTAACGAGTAAAATCTTGGTTATTTCATTTCTTGCGAGAATTTATTTATTTATCTATTTATAACGCTGACTGAAATGTTTCAATAATAATGGATATTGAGGCAGATGGTATTTTGACATGACTTAATTGCCAAATAATTGTTATAATTATAGGATAATACTGAGTCAATAAATTAAATTTTGATATTATTTATAGCTTTTAATCACTCACCACATCAAATTGCGAGCCCACCAATTGATGTCGCCATTATTTGAATCCATGTTCATCAAAAATTTACGAGTCTACTCCCACAGAAGCAAAGTCATCGAAAAACAAAGTCCAGGTATGCCTAAAAGGAAAAACGGCAAAGGTCTTCCTCCAAAAACATTATTGACTCCAGGAACGTAGAGTAAGAAAATGAAAATGACTGTTTCAAGGCAAACTCCTCCAAGCATATGTTTGTTGAAGCCTGAAAAAGTGAATGAAATCTAAATAGAAGAATAATTACTTTTCTCGACTTGCAAGCGAAGACATTCGACCATTGAACCATAACAATGGTGACGAAATAGGCCGACTAAGCATAGAAAATTGATTCAGTAGTGAAAGCAATTTAACTATGAGTGATAGTGCTTACTGTGTGCAAAATTTAATCAGTTGATGGCCATTTAAAAAGGGGGCAATAGCCATATTGATTGGCTGTAGAACCACCACAATTTTTGGATTGATAGAATCCTCGAAGATCCATGTTGTTGTTTAGAGTTGAGATCCAATCAGGAAAATTAGTATTCATAGTTGCAGCTGCTGCGAAAGTAGGAATATTAGCAGAACCGAAGCCTGGAGCCGATGGATTATAGGTATATGGAGTATTGATGTTAATGTTGATTATATTATCAGTGGTATTGTTTACAGGATTTATCGCTGGAACAGAGAGTAGAGAGAAGATAATATTGGATGGAAAACCAAATACTTACATTGTTAGGAAATAGGTAAAGAATCCACCTGCAGTAGCGATTTAACCCATTTGACCATAGGCATGAGTTAACAATCTGGCAGTTACCAAGTGATCAGAAATTTTTCGTGGTTTTCTTGTCATAATATCAACTTAAGCTTATTCATAAGCAAGAGCAAGGGCTGGATAAATATCAGTGCCGACGCATATGACTAACATGAAAATGTTGGAAAGTGGTAAAGGTATTTGAATGATGACCAGAGCGACAAAAGGCCAAATTTAAGTCATATTAGAAGTTAGAAGATATACTATCGTCTTCTTAAGATTATCAAAGATCTTTCGACCTTATTAGACTCCATCAACAATGGAAGAAAAGTCATCATTTAGCAAAATCATGTCAGCTGCATCCTTAGTCACATCAGAGCCAGAAATACCCATTGAAATACCGATGTCCCCTTGTTTAATGGCAGGAGAATCGTTGACACCGTCACCAGTAACTCCTACTACATTTCCAATTGCTTGGCAGGCCTTGACTATGAGTAATTTCTGAGCTGGGGTTGTTCTAGCAAAGACAATTTGTGGTTTTCTTACCCAAGCCTCGAGAATTTGTTGTCCAACATCTTATCCATCTTCAAAGGCTTTTACTATCATATCACCATGGATAACAATTGCATTTGCCTTTTGTAAAGCTTCATTACTATCGTATCCAAGCTATTTAAGATCCTCGTTGGTTTTAAGAGTTATAATACCGATTTGCTTAGCAATAGCAGCGGCAGTGGGGGGTTGATCTCCTGTGACCATGATAACTTTTATACCTGCTGACTGGCATTTTTTAATAGCAAAAGGCACACTATCTTTTGGAGGATCCATAAGCGATACGAGCCCAACAAAAACGAAATTTTACATAGGGAAATTAAAGTTATCAGGACTTGAAGTATTGAATGGAAAATCTTCATAGAAGACTTATTTGCTCAAGGGCAGCATTGCAAAACCTAACACTCTCTCTCCATTTTTACCAAACTTTAAATTCACTCCATCGAAATTTTTTTTATCCTAGCTGTCGATTTGCTTGTATTTACCTTGATAGAGAATTCTACCGCAATACTTCCATACTTTTTAAGGAGCTCCTTTGATGTAGGCAATGTAATGATGATCGGCTCCTTCTTGTTTGATGATTGAAAGAGCGTATTTGTTAGTTGAATTGAAGGGCATTTTAGATTCTGAACCGTCTTTACACTTTCCAAGAGTATAAAGACTTCGAGTAAGACCAATATCCTCAATTGGCTGATAAAATTTAACTAAGGCTGTCTATGAGGCATCTCCCATAACTGAAGCATTGGCATATCTGAACCCAGGATCTTTAAGTGCTTCATCAGTAATATCAAATTTTGCCTCACTGCATATCATAGCAGTGTGATGCAAAACTTTAAAAGATGGATCATCAATATCATATTCATATTCAAAATCGGGTCCTTTTATTTATTTACTGTGCCCACGAATAACATTACTATCATACCATAAATTCTCAACAGTCATTTTGTTTTGAGTTAGAGTTCCTGTCTTGTCTGAACAGATACAGGAAGTTGAACCTAAAGTTTCGACAGCTTATAGATTTTTTACTAATACTTGCTTTTCGGACAGTTTTTTCGCAGTAATCGCCAAGGAAATAGTTATGCAGGCGAGCAATCCTTCGGGGACATTGGCAACTAAGATACCAATACCAAAAATGATGCATTGAAGAGCGCTGTATTTTACAACGAACAGAGCCAAGAAGAAGAAAACTACCCCCAAAGTGATAGCAATGACAGTAATAATGAGGACGAATCTATCCAACTCAATACGTAAAGGCGAGCGTTGATTACCGCCTTCTGATGCGAGATCTGCAATTTGACCCATCACAGTTTTAGCTCCGATATTAATGACAATTCCTCTTCCCCGTCCTTCCTTGCAAAGAGTACCAAAGAAAGCAATATTTTTGGTTTAAAAGGGTTCTTCGGGATGAGTACACTCTGTTGATCTAAGCAATGGCTCCACTTAGCCTGTGAGAGGAGAGTTATCCACTTTCATTTATATGGAGGATATGATTCTAAGATCAGCTGGTACTTTTTCGCCGCTAATAACTTCAACAATATCGCCTCTAACCAACTTTTAAGCTGGAAGTTGTGTTAGTTTACCATCTCTTATAACTTTAGTTACGGACGGAAGCATATTTTTGAAACCTTACATCAGTGCTTAGGATTGAGCCTGCTGGGAGAAGGTAATAATTCCCGTGATGAGGATAACTATAATGAGGACGAAGGCTAGATAAAGATTTGGTAAGTTGCCATTTGGTTGGACAATATAAGTAATGATACATAGGATGGAGCCAACCCAAAGCATGAGTGCAAACCAGTTGGTAATCTCCTTCAAAAATCTAATCCACCCTGGAGTTTTCTTCTTCTCTGGTAATTTGTTGTCACCTTCCTCTAAATTTCTCTTCACAGCCATCTCTGTAGTCATTCCTAATTCAATGCTAGTCCCCAGCCGATATATCAGTTCCTCGAGGGGTATTTTATGCTAATCCATATTTTGAATGCTGCCAGCCTTCTCATCCATTTTTCTCTATTTGGCTTCTGCCTCATTTTTGGGTTTTCCTAAATTATTTGAAAATAACCTTCATAGTGTTTTTTTGGTTTGGGTATATTCGGATCCAGTCCTTTTGATATCCTCGATGTCTTTCTTGACTTTTCAGCAGCAACTTCATTCTGATGTTTTTGCTTGATTGTTTGGAACAAAGCCGCACTGACAGACGAACCCCTCGGTCTTTCAACTGGTTCAAAACCTGTTCCTCTTGGTATCTCACGCAGTTCATATTAGACCGCGTTTTTGCTAGGTCTGATCATTAGTTGAATCTCACAAATAAGATAATAATAGGATTAATTAGTGATTACACATTAATTCCTGAATTATTTCAACAATAAAACATAATCCACACTAATTGATAGCTTGTAGTGCTCTATCAATTCATGATTTGCAGAAGATTCTTTGGCCACTTGCTCGGCAGGTTACATCAGAATTTATGGAGCAATTTACAATAATAAATTAATTCAACTACTAATCACTAATATGATTCGAGGTATTAGAAATCAATCTTAAATGGAACTCCAAATTGTTTAGAAAAGTCGAGGATAACGGACATCGAGTTCACCAAGCTGATTTAAAATAGAGATGAATTATGCATCCTCCCTAAAATGCTATTTGAGAACCTAAACCGAACTTGTCGTCTATTTAGCGTTCAAAAACTAAGAATTTACTTGAGGCATGATTATATCTTGATCTTTGATTGTGGCGTTTTTCATGACTTCTTCAGAAGTTTATTTTAATAAATTACCAAGGTCAAGAGGAGATTTGGAATCTAAATCGAGTGAGATGTTCTCCTAGTCTTTCGGTTCATTTTCTGAGAGTTGGAATAGGTTGTCAAGCTCTTCAATACTGTTACTTTAACCGGCTGGAACTTAAGTTTATTTTCTTGATTAATTAATTTTATTTAAATACTCCTCAAAAGTGATTTCCAGTTCTTCTGTATCTTCTTCTACTGATCTTAAATAATCATCGTCTTTCTTAGAGTTGAGTGAGCTGAGTACCTCCTTCTCAATTTTGTTGATACTTGATTCATTCTGGAGATCATATTGATTTTTAATGATTTGAGCTGATGTCAGCGACAGCACATTGGTGTACTCCTTCCAAGTTGTTAAGATGGATATCAAATCAATAACTTTCTTTTTGAAGAGTTTCAGCTTTCCTTCAGGAGTGTGGTCCCTCTCCTCAATGACCTTCAGCTTGGCTTATAATTTCTAATTCTATTTTTCAATTTTTGTATCTATTTCTGCCTTTGACAGTTGCTTGTTGGCTCTAATATTCTCAATCATAACTTTATTCTTTAACGTCTATACCTTAATCTCATCCTGCTTATAAGCCGCTATTTTACTACGCAATTGCAAGTAGAGGGGAATCAAATATTTGTTCTTTTATTTTATGATCTACTCATTGCTTGACATCTGGTGCAGCTATTCGAAATCACCAAGCTCGTAAGCTAAGGCTTCAGCAAACAACTTGT
>Ga0302280_1003437_pt1 | contig 11447 bp, 13 predicted proteins | sample III_Fen_E1_1_FD_198771 | JGI IMG/M metagenome (GOLD analysis project Ga0302280, IMG submission 198771) | Peat permafrost microbial communities from Stordalen Mire near Abisko, Sweden - III_Fen_E1_1 | ecosystem: Environmental > Terrestrial > Soil > Wetlands > Permafrost | place: Sweden: Abisko...
TGATACATGGAATGATTAGCAATTTCAAAACCACGATGGGCCGCATCCCTCCACTCTGCCCAGCTGCCCCAAAAAGGATCATTGCTTGTATCAGCGACGAATCCTGCCACCACGGGGATGGTGGCCCGATACCCATATTTTTCAAAAATGGGCAAGGCTTTATACACATTGGCTTCGCCATCATCAAACATAAAGGTCATGGCCAGCTTTTTATTCTCTGGAAAATTAGCCAAATAAACATTGCCTACTGACTCATCCAAGGGGATTTGATCAAGATTAGCATCATCAATGACATCGATAATATTATTAAAATTAGGATAAGAACGACCGGCAAGGGTCAAAGTATCATACATGGCCCGCTCTTGACCGGTCATGAGATAAAACTTGGTGAGCAAAATATACGGCTTGCCATCAATCGGAAAAATATCAATGGCCGTTTTGCAATCCTCAATAGCTTCCTTGATATTCCCTTTTTTTAGTGCTTGAACCGCCTTGTTTGTCATTCTTACAGAAATTTCAGAACTTTTTATCATAAATTCTTGACGAGAGAATTTATAACTACTTAATTCAGCATAGGGATTATATGTGCTCGTTTGACGCACTAGAAACCATCCCAAGGCCAAAAGAATAATTCCAAATAATACACTACCCAATACCCAGAAAAGTGTGATCTTATTCTTAGAATTATTAGAAACTTGGACTTTCGACGGTTCTGGAGCCTTCATCTTTGGAACACTTACTTTTATATTCTTTGCGATCTTCTTCATTTTTCTTAAGCACATGATTAAAAGAGAGTTTTTAGTTTAACAGATGCTTAAACAATGTACACAGCTATCAACGGAATTGATGATTTTAGCCAAACAATGAGCTTATTTAAGAGGTCTTTAGGATGAGGGGATTAAATGCTTTAGCTGCGACGATCACCTTGCTGCCAATGCTTAAACCAGCAATCTCTTCCCCGGTCGCAATCACCTTGGTTACTTGATTGCCGATGCTTATGGTCAGGATATTTAAAACCCCATCTTGATGAATCTCCAGGATCTCACCGGTAAATTTAAATTTTCCGCTTAAATCGTTATTCACAAAAACTTTCTCGGGACTGCCGAATTTAATGATCTTGCCACGCTCTAGAACAAAAACCATATTTGATAATTTAAATATTTCAGATATATCATGACTCACCAAAATCGTGGTGATCCTTGTCTTTGTGTAGACCTTGTGAATTTCATCCTGTAATTTCAATCGGGAATGAATATCTAAATCTGATAGGGGCTCATCTAAAAGTAACATTTTAGGCCGGCGGATTAACGCACGGGCCAAGGCCACTCTTTGCTTCTGGCCTCCAGATAATTTATCCGGCCGTTGATCTTCCAAACCTTTTAATCCCAAAACACTTATCCATTCATCGATATCACCTTGATACTTTCGATCGGAACAGGCATATTCTAAATTTTGCCGTGCCGTCATATGGGGAAAAAGATTATTTTCCTGGAAAACAAAACCGATTTTTCTAGAATTAACAGGCAAATTGATTTTACATCGGCTGTCATACCAGATTTCTCCGTCGACTTCAATGAACCCTTCCTGCGGCAAAATTAATCCAGCTAAAAATCTCAGAATGGTTGTCTTGCCCGCCCCGGATTCTCCAAAAATGGCAATAAATTCACCTTCGGAAATGTTTAAATCAACATCTAACCATTCCTCACCCTGATGGGTATGCATTTGTCTTTTACATCGAATTTTAATCATCATTAGAAAATCTTTAATGCTTTTCTGTTTAAATAATAAAAAACTAACAATATAAAAAATGAAATTAATACCAAGACCAGGGCATAAAATCCGGCGGTGTGATAATTCAAAGCTTCAACTTCATCGTAAATCACCATGGAAGCGAGCCTTGTTTGTCCCGGGATATTGCCACCGATCATCAGCACCACGCCAAATTCACCTATAGTGTGCGCAAAGGCCATCACCATGCCCGTTAATAGGGCTGGTTTAATATTGGGTAAGATTACCCGACGCAATGTTTGCCATGGCGTTTTGCCTAAACAAAGGGATGCTTCTATCAGCGTTAAAGGAAAATTCTGAAAACCGGCCTTGATCGGATTGACCATAAAAGGAAGGCTAAAAATCACTGAACCAATGACAAGCCCAGTAAAACTAAAAACCACCCTAACGCCTAAAATATCTTCCAGGAAGTGCCCAAAAAAATATTGAGGACTAAATGCGATGAGGAGATAAAAACCTATGACGGTCGGAGGCAAAACCAAAGGCATGCTGACCAATGTTTCAATGACATATTTAAATCTACTCTTTGAAAAGGCGATCCAATAGGCTAAGGGCACACCAATGATCAATAGAATGATGGTGACAATCAAGGCCAATTGAAAGGTCAGGAAGAGTGGCTGCACAAAGAGACCTCATTGGTTTTAACCAGCCATTCAATTTCATCACCGATGATTAATCCCAATCTCTGGGTTGATCGTGTGGAAATAATGGAAATAATTTCTTGGGACTTATATTCAAGGATGATCTTGGAGAGAAGTTCGGACTCTTCAATAAGCTTGATCTTGCCCTTGAATCTATTGCGCAAACTGATGAGCCCTGAAAGATTCTTGCCAATGGAGACTTCTGTCTCTTTAAAAAGCAACGCGACAGGGCCTCCTTGTTTTAAGTAGGCCGCACTGATGGGGGTTTCTAAAACAATTGAGCTAAAAACATCCCCTTCTACGTCAATATCAACCATCGACATATGCTGGGATGATTCAATTAAGACAATCTTACCAATTAGTTTATTCACGGAAGTTTATAGCCATACTTCTTAAAAATTTCCTGGGCCGGTGCTGAAAAAAGAAAGTCATAAAACTCATGCGCTTCTTTAGAATGATTTTCATCGCCGTATCTTAACACAATCACTCCCTGAGCAATAGGTTGATATGATGATGGGTATACTTCAATCCATTTCCCTTGATCCTTCATATTAGGGGCCAAGACAACCGATTCAGCGCTAAAGCCTATATCTGCCGCCTGGGTTGTAATAAACTCATTGACCTGTGAAATGCTCTCTCCCAAAACTAATTTCTTCTTCAAGGGATCGTATAACTTATAAAAATTCAATGCATTAACGGCCTGACGGCCATACGGGGCCAGCTCAGGATTAGCGATAGCGATCTTGTGAACTCCCAAATCAGCTAAAATATTGATGCCCTTGGATAAATCCAGATTCTTCAATGTCCATAAAACTAAAACACCCAAGGCATACGTCTTAGGAGATTGTAAAGAAAACCCTTCGCTATAAAGTGTATTCGGATATTTCATGTCGGCAGACAAGAATATATCAAACGGCGCTCCATTTTCAATTTGAGCAGTCAATTTTCCCGACGATCCGATGACTGCTTTGACATCAATACCGGTTTCTTTGGTGAATTCCGCTTTTAAATCATCCAAAGTAAATTGGACATTGGCAGCACCAGCAACCGTGATTTCACTGGCAAAAGCAGAAAATGGGATTGCTAATAACGCTGAAATAATGAGAATTAGTTTTTTCATATTCTTCCTTAAATTAGAAACCTACTTGAAGGGTGGTGGTAAATAAATTCTCGGTCTTACGATCTTGCCCATTAACAGCCCCACGTCTAAACTTCGTTTGTTCAAAGGCAAAAGAGGCTTTGACGTTGTGGTTTAAATACCAATTGATCCCTGTGGCCCAGGCATTTTCTTTGGAGATGGATGTGCTTAAGTTAGCAAAATTCTCAGAAAAGATAGAATTGTCCAACTTTAATTCCCCATAACGGCTGACTAATTCAAAAGCTCCCCAATGGCCGCTGGATGGAGCAAAATCATTATTCGGGATGACCCCATTATAAGACGCACTCTCACCGGTTAAAACATAACTGCCGGTGATTTCCCAAGCCCTGTTCGTCGGTTTATCGCGATAAACGTGGCCCGTGTTTGTATACTGCACTTCTTCCTGTGAATTCACCTTTTCAGCTAAAATTCCTAATGATTTGTAGTAATAATACGCCTGAGGTGATGAGCGTATCTGCGGGCCATCAGATGACACTGTAGACGCTGCTGGAACGGATGAAGAGCTATTATAACTAAAGATAGGTGCCTGCCCAGGGGTTACGTAGCTTGGGATATCACTCCCTTTTACCTTACCATAACTCGCCGCATACCCAATGCCCAAACCTTTTAAAGGCTCAATGCTGATATCCTTAAACGGTTTAATAAAAATACGGCCTGTCCCCGCGACCTCATTGGCGTCACCCGGAGCAGTGGCAAATCCTCCATAGGAATTCTCATGGTCAGCCGATCCATCGAAAAGACCACCTGCGTAATTCACAATATCATCAAACAAGCTTCCACCTAATTGCACACCCACATCACGCTGGGGAGAAAGATTGCCCGTTAATCCTATGTCCGTAAAAGCGGTATAGCGAGTGTCTTGCAAATTTTCGAGATCAAAAGGCGTTTTAAATTTACCGGCCTTGATGGTGGCCCAAGGGATATATTTATAATCGACCCAGGCATCCTGAAGACCGACGGCATACGCCGTAGGGGCAGTTGCCGTGATCGAGCTATATGTATTATTATACCCGAATTCAGGCTGGACAAAAAAATCAAAATCACGAGCTACTGTTCCTTGAATAATAAGCCTGACCCGACGGGGAATGACACTACTCCCATAGCCTTGATTATTATCATTGCTACCAAATTCACGGGCCTCTACCTGCATATAGCCGCCTATTTGAAGTTTGTAATTTCCATCCTCTGATTTAATAGAGAAGCCGTCCTTGCTATTGGCAGTAATATTAGTAGGTGATGCCTGTTTTTTCTTCCATAATTCTTGTTTAAGGTCCGCCACCTGTTCTTCCAAATCATTCAAACGCTTCTCTATATCTGCAGTGCTATCATCGGCAAAAACAGGATGGGGATTAACCACGCCCAACATAGCGACCAAAATTGATAAAAGAAGACTTTTTCCTAATGACTTATTCATTTCTTCTCCCTCTTCATGATTGACTTTCTTTTGATCCAAATCCCATTAGACCAAAGATCCAGGACCGCATCTAAGGCCTGTTCAAAGGTGAGATTTTCTTCCTCTAGAAATCTGGGGTTGGTCACCGCCTTGACAGCCCCGAGGTAGGCTTCGGTGGCGATGGAGGCATTGATCCGGCGAAAAATCCCCTTCCCGCTCCCCTTCTCTACTAATGAACGGATTCCTAAAATCTTTTCATTTCTAAAATTAAGAAATTCTTCCCAAAGGGCCGGCAATTCTGTCGGGATTTCCCTAAAGAAATGTTCAAACCATGGCCCCAGCACTTTGCGCAACAATAAAATACTTTCAGAAAATATCATTAACGGGTTTTCTTGAATCTTCTCTATATTATCCAAACCAATATTCAATTGCTGCTGCAGGCGCTTGACCAAGGCTTTGGCGATTTCTTCTTTCCCGACAAAAAGTTTATAAATCGTATTCTTGCTCATGCGCAGGTCCGTGGCGATCTCATCCATGGTCACCTTGCGGTAACCGAACTTGACCATTCGTTTTTCTGCGACGTTAAGGATTTTCTCTCGGACGGGATTATTTTTATTCATAGATAGATCCATAAATACTGATTTTGTATTTTTAGTATCCTAACAAAAAAAACTTATTTGTCAAATGTAAACAACCAGACACTCTGGATCCCCGATTAAAACATTCGGGGATTACAAACTTCTTAATCAAATGTCGGGGTAGGAACCTAATATCTTGAGGAATTTACACATGCCTTCAAGCTGTGCCAAGGCGCTGGCGACGCGCGGGTCATTTTGATGACCTTCGCAGTCGACGAAGAAATAATAATCCCAGGCTTTCTTTTTAGAAGGACGGGATTCGATCTTGGTGAGATTGATCTGATGCTTCATAAAAGGGGTCAACATCGCGTGCAAAGCCCCTACCTTATCCTTGATGGAAAATACCAAGGATGTGCGGTCACAACCCGTTGGCGGCACATCCATCGTTGATATCACCAAAAAACGGGTGATGTTATGCGTGCTGTCCTGGATATTTCTCTTGAGAATATCAAGCCCATACAAAGGTGCTGCAATCTCGGAGGCGATGCAGGCCGCATTCATTTTTCCTGCGACCATTTGGGCGGCCTTGGTCGATGACACCACGGGGATCAAATGGGCTTTAGGCATATTCTTCATCAACCACTGACGACACTGGCCTAAGATCTGCGGATGAGAATAGACTTCTTTGAACTTGGACAGATCACCTTGAGCCTGCCCCGCCACAGGAGGGGACATTAAATTATGAGCCACATTTAATAAAAGCTGGGAGCAAATTTTTAAATCTGATTCCACAAGCAGATCCATTGTATGGGTCACAACGCCTTCAATGGAATTTTCAATTGGGACAACACCGTAATCACAATCCCCACTTTCCACCTTGCTAAAGACCTCAGCCACATTGTCACAGGCCACATGACCGACGGAAGAACCAAATTTCTTTAAGGATGCCAAATGCGAGAACGTCGCTTCAGGCCCCATATAAGCAATGCGTAAAGGTTTCTCAAGCGCCAGGGAAGCTGACATGATCTCCCTATAAATCGCCTCAACCGCTTCATTCTTAATAGGTCCTTTATTAAGCGCCTTGATGCGCTTAAGCACATCCTGTTCGCGGGCAGGGGCGTAGATTGGCTTTTTATTCTTGATCTTTTCCTGGCCAATGGACAATGTAACGGCCGCGCGATCATTCAAAAGCTCAATGATCTTGGCATCTAAGGTATCTATTTTTTTACGCAAGGGTGTCAGATCCATAATTAAGAGATTGCTTCGTCGGCTGCGCCTTCTCGCAATGATGAATTACTAAGGCGCGACTGGCCACTGCTTTCCTGAGAAGTTACTTCTTCTGGGATTTGTTCAATCACTGGCACTTCTATGGCTGGAGCAGTTTCTTGCTCTCCTTCGGACGATTGAACAGGTTCGCTGGGTGCTGCGCTCGGCACATCAACGCCTAATTGATTGAACTCTTCGATCTTAGGCAAATCTTCCAGGGATTTTAAACCAAAATATTCCAAAAATTCTTTGGTGGTGCCGTATAAAAATGGACGACCAGGCACTTCTTTGCGGCCGGTGATTTTGATCAATCCTTTATTTAACAAATGGGCAATAGTTCCATCCGAATTGACGCCACGAATCACTTCCACCTCAGCCCGACCCACTGGCTGCTTATAGGCGATGATCGCTAAGCTCTCCAAGGCTGGGCGTGAAAGCTTTTCCTTGGTCTTGGTCTTATAAAATTCTCTGATATACGCCGCTGCATGGCTGTTAGAAAGCATCTGAAAGCCCCCGGCGATATCGACAATGACCATGCCTGCTTCACGATTGACATACTCTTCTTGCAAGGCTTTGATCAGATCGTGAATCTGGGAAGGCTTGAGCTCTGGAAACACTTCTTTTAATTGATCCAAAACCACCGGTTTCTCACTGACAAACAATAAGGCTTCAACAGCGCTTTTATAATTTTTTATTTGTTCATCCATAATAAAATTAGTCCTTAAATGGATCCCCGATAAAAACATTCGGGGATGACATATCAGGAAATTACTTTCCTTTGTTTATAGATTTCGTTAAGCAATTCTTCTGAGGTGGCAAGCTTAGGCGAACGTTCAAAAGCCTGCCGGATCATTTCTTCCGCTTCAAGTTTTTTATACTGCAACTGCAATAAAATATGCAAGGCTTCTTCTTCAATGTCGCTTGATGCCGTCGATGGCCTTGGCACCGCAATCACCCGATCTCGCATCAGGGTGAATTTGCCCATCTTTCCCTGCAGCTTGGCCACGACTTCCTTGGCTTTTTGCTCGCCGATGCCGGGAAGGGTTTTTAAATACTTCGTATCTCCCCGATCAATCGCCTGAGCAATTTCACCAATGGCTTTATTAAGGGCCTTGACCGCGGCCCTTGGGCCTATGCCGGATACTTTAATAAATTCCAGGAAGAAATCACGTTCAACTTCGTTTAAAAAACCTACTAAAACCGGCACCCCGCTCGAGGGGGTCATCTGATAATAATGATACGTGATTAAACGTATATTGCCATCGCTATCTTGATTTTCTTCTAAGCGCTGCAAAACAGACAAAGGCGTTAAGATTTCATAACTTAAGCCATTAACCTCAAGCGTTACCGATGATTCACTGTGATGAGATATTTTACCTTTAATGGCTGTAATCATGTCAATTTATACCGCATCATATGGGCTTGCCCCAAGGCCAACGCTAAAGCATCACTGGCATCTAATTTAAACGCTTCCGACTTAATATTCAATAACCGTTTAACAAATTCTTGGGTCTGGATTTTGGTGGCATTGCCATTGCCAATCAAAGCCTTGCGGATGCGCTTGACACTGTGCTCAACCAATTCAATCTTTCGTTGGGCAACACTTAAACAAATCACCCCGCGCACGTGGCCTAAAATAATGCCGGTGGCAGGGTGTTTATGATGGGCATACAATTTTTCTAAAACCACGACATCCGGGCGATGAGTTTCAATGATGGTCGTGATATGCAGATGTATTTTAAGAAGCCTCTGCTCGAAGAGATCCTTGGTATTAGGCTCGATCGTCCCTACATCTAAGATTTTGACGCCGCCAGCTTTAATCTCAACAACGCCAAAGCCCGTCGTGAGAAGACCGGGATCGATGCCTAATATGCGCATAAATTATTCTTCGGCAAGCTTGGCCATTTCTTCATCAGAAATATCAAAATTAGCATGCACGTGCTGGATATCTTCATTTTCTTCCAGAAGTTCAATTAAGCCCAGCAGATTCTTCGCATCAGAACCTTCAACCTTAACCGTCGTGGTCGGAATCATGGTGACTTCCGCTGAAACTGTTTCAATATTCTTGGCCACAAAGGCTATTCTGACAGCTTCAAAAGCGGTTGGTTCAGTGAATATTTCGAATGTTTCGCCTTCGGTCTTGACATCTTCAGCGCCGGCTTCAAGGGCGACTTCCATCACCGCATCTTCAGAAGATTTGCTCTTTTCAATTTCCAGATAACCTTTTTTGGTAAACATAAAAGCGGTTGAACCTGGACCTGCCAATGAACCACCCCGTTTATTCAATAAATTACGCACCTCAGCCGTGGTACGGTTCTTATTATCAGTCAAACCTTCAATCAAAAGCGCCACACCACCCGGACCATAGGCGTCAAAAGTGACATTCTCAAAAACGATGCCAGGGATTTCGCCTGTACCTTTTTTAATGGCATTCTCGACGTTATTTTGAGGCATGTTGTATTCACGGGTACGTGCGATGGCCGCGCGCAAACGAAAATTGGTGTCAATGTTACGACCACCTTCCTTGGCTGCCGCGGTCACTTCCTTACTCAATTTTGTAAACAAGGCACCACGCTTTGCGTCTTCAGCACCTTTTTTATGTTTAATTTTTGCCCATTTTGAATGTCCTGACATTTGAAAAACCTCCTGATGATTTTTAAACTCCCCTAACCCCTCTTTTAAAAAAAGAGGGGAATTATAAAATTAAAAAAGCAGTCAATAAGCCGAGTTTTGTGATCCGCCATAGCCCTTTAAAAGGCGAAGACGGACGATGACCATTTGACTAACACCCCGCTTTGCAGGGCATCTTGCAGCCTACCCGAGAGTATGAGGGAGCGGATCACCCCCTTGCCTTGCGGCATTCCCTCCTATTTGGCATTGCTCCATGCAGAGATTGCTCGTTTCACTCGCATTCCCTTCGGGAATGCTCGTGGAATCATCACTTTTCTAATACATCAAGAAGAAGTGATGATTACACGCCCGACGAGAGGCGCATCGTCACTGTAGCTCTAATCTTCCATGAGGCAAGCCTCACGTATCCCGCGTTATCGGGATGCATTATCCTTTGGAGCTCGGACTTTCCTCTGCGACGCTCTAAGCATCACGGCGGCCATCCTGACTTGCTTTTTTTAAAACCTGACGAACAAGCGCATCAGCCTCGCTATTTTGTTCACGGGGCACATGCGCAATATGAAACGATTTAAAACCCGACATCAAATGTTTCACTTGAGCAAAGAGCGGTTTGATATTCTCATGCTTGACCGCGTAAAGCCCCAAGACCTGCTTGCACATCAATTCACTGTCCGTCTTAACACTCACGTCATTCGCTTTTAAAATCAACGCCTCTTGCAAGGCAACAATCAACGCCGTGTATTCAGCAATATTATTTGTCCCCTGGCCAATAAAACGGCTCAAGGTCTTGATGGTCTCTGAGCCCTCTTTAAGAACCACCCCGATGGCTGCAGGTCCTGGATTTCCTGAACAGCCGCCGTCGGTAAAAATTTCCAATTTCATATACTAAATTTCATCAACCAGATAAAGGATCCTGGCGCATTGATCACAGGCGATGAGCTGTTCGAATTTCTTAAGCTCATTCATCACCTGCTCTGTCAAATGCATATAACAACCGCCACAGGCATGATCAATCACCTTAACAATCCCTAAGCCATCTTTATTCTTTAAGACACGTTCATAACGACTTAAACAATCGGGCCTGACTTCAGGGGCCAGGCGCTCGCGCTGTGATTCTTTGACTTTTAATTGGTCATTAATCAAAGCGCTGTCATCATCAACCTGTTTCTTCTTGGCACTAAATTCTTTTTCGTATTGGGCAACCGTGGCTTTTTCAGCTTCCATGGCCTTGCGGGCCGCATCCACCGTGTCATAACCCATGAGGATCTTTTCCTCGACGATGGATTTATCAGCCTTCAAATTCTCAATCTCTAAGAGCCTTGCTTGATATTCTTTATTCGTCTTCAAAAGGCTTAAAGAACCATCCGCCTTGGCAATGCCTTCTTCTTTGACCTTGAGCTCTAATTCTAATTCTTTCTGTGTCACCTGAACGGTTTTTAATTTATCTTCCAAACTTTTAAGAGTCACTTTTTTTGATTCAAATTCTAGCTTTAAATCTTCTAGTTCAGCCGGCTTCTCGCGCAATTCGCGTTTAAAACGAAAAATTTCTTCGTCCATCACCTGGAGATCAACGAGTTTTCTAATCTGATCCTTCAACGTTTGGCCTGTCACTGTCATTTTACCCCTTTATATCTGGTGGACTCGACAAGATTTGAACTTGTGGCCTCATCCATGTGAAGGACGCGCTCTAACCAGCTGAGCTACGAGTCCAATATTTTTATATGGCCCACCAGGACTCGGCGCCTCCGCTCGGGCTTCGCCTCGCTTCGGTCGGCCACCCGCCCCATAAACTGCTTCTATCGTCGCAGTTTATAATCGGGGCTCCTTCTCGTCCTGGACACATTCATAATAAATCTTTTATATGGGCCCACCAGGACTCGGCGCCTCCGCTCGGGCTTCGCCTCGCTTCGGTCGGCCACCCGCCCCATAAACTGCTTCTATCGTCGCAGTTTATAATCGGGGCTCCTTCTCGTCCTGGACACATTCATAAT
>Ga0302280_1003451_pt1 | contig 11411 bp, 8 predicted proteins | sample III_Fen_E1_1_FD_198771 | JGI IMG/M metagenome (GOLD analysis project Ga0302280, IMG submission 198771) | Peat permafrost microbial communities from Stordalen Mire near Abisko, Sweden - III_Fen_E1_1 | ecosystem: Environmental > Terrestrial > Soil > Wetlands > Permafrost | place: Sweden: Abisko...
GCGCTACTGCGGTTTCGGGTGACACTTATTCCTGGGCCTCAAATCCTTCTGGATTTTCAGGTACAGCATCTAACCCTAATATTAGCCCAACACTTACTACAACTTACAAATTAACGGAAAGCATAACTGCTACGGGTTGCAGCAAATCAGATTCCGTGATAATAACCGTAAATCCTTTGCCAGCCGCCAGTGTTGGTAGCAATAGCGCGATATGCTCCGGAAACAGTGTCTCTATTGGAACTACCGCAGTTTCAGGAGACACTTATTCATGGGCTTCAAACCCTTTCGGATATTCGAGTACAGCATCTAATCCTAATGTTAGCCCATTGATTACTACAACTTACTTCTTAACTGAAAGCATAACTGCTACAGGTTGCAGCAAATCCGATTCCGTAGCAATAACAGTAAATTCTTTGCCAAATGCATCTTTTAGCTCGTCTATAAATAATAAAACTACAAAATTCTCTCCTGCTGATACTACCCTCACGTCATACAAATGGTCTTTTGGAGATGGGAATACAGATACTTCAGTTAAACCAATCCATACTTATACTACCTACGGCAATTACAATGTAAAATTAATTACAAAAAACAGCAATGGATGTATAAACTCAGATTCCTTAACCATTACAATTAAGTCTCTTTATACCAGCTTTGGCGTAAATGACACCAATTGCACGTACACAGCAGTATCTTTTGGTGATAGTTCGGTTTCATATTCCTGTGGTACTGTTAACGCATGGGTATGGAACTTTGGCGATGGCGACACCAGTTCTGTGCAAAACCCATCCCATACTTATAATACAGCAGGAACCTATACTGTCAAATTGGTGGCTTCTTCTTCAGGAGGATGTACCGATTCTTTCAGCAAAAACATATATGTCGACAGCACATGTGTATGGCCCGGAGATGCAAACCATAACAAACTGGTTGAGATTTCAGATATTCTCAATATCGGGATAGCCTTTAACGCAAAAGGCGCTAAGCGCAGTAGTGTAAGCAATGTGTGGCAAGGCCAGCATTGCGATAATTGGGGAACAAAGTTTTCTTCAGGGTATGATTATAAGCAAGCTGATTGTAATGGTGACGGCATAATTGATTCTCTCGATTTAGCTGCCATTTCACTCAATTGGGGAAATTCTCATCCAAAAGCTGATATGACAACGCAGACCAACTCAAGCGACCCTGCCCTGTATCTTCAATATACAAAAGACAGCTTCCAGGCTGGCGATACAGTTCATGCCAGCATTATTCTTGGGGACAGTTCATCTCAAATCCAAAGCATTTATGGCTTAGCATTCACTTTGAACTATGATACAAATTATGTAGACTCAGGGTCCGTTGTAACATTTATTACAAGTTCATGGCTGGGAACACCCGGCACAAATTTGATTTCATATACCCATACCAATTATTCTGCCGGGCAGGTGGATATTGCCATTGTCCGTACCAATCATAAAAATGTTTCGGGTTACGGAAAAATAGGCGATCTGGATATTGTTATGCCTGACAATATTGCAGGTAAAACATCTACTATATCCAAGACCGTAATATTCAAAGCAGTCCAGGTAAAAGCTGTGGAAGCAAATGAAACCCCGGTAAAGATATACATGCCTGATGATTCTTTTAAAGCTTATCAGTTAGATGATATATATCCTGTAAAAAACAATATTGCCGACGTACATATTTACCCCAACCCAACCCATGATTACCTATACATAGACGCCGGTAATAATACAATTGTATCTGCCACCATTTATGATGTATTTGGCAACAAAGTATTTACAAGTCAGATGAAGGATGCCAAACCTGCCGTAATCCCTGTTTCCTCTCTCTCAGATGGAGTTTATATGGCACGACTTATATTTGACTCGGGTGAATATGTAACAAGGTTTATTAAAGAATAAGCCTATAAAAATTAAAACCATCTATCTTACTACAAAGCTGCTCTCAGGATACGGGGGGCGGCTTTTCCTTTTTTAGGAAAGTGGTTTATTGAAAATTTTTAAGGAGTTTCGTCCTTTAGTTTCTCTATTAATATTTTGGTCCTTGCCTTCCCTATCACTTTTTCAATTTCCTCAGTTGAGGCTTCCTTGAGTTTTTTTATTGACTTAAAATGGGCTAAAAGTTTTTCAGTTGTTACTTTGCCGATTCCTTTAATTTCTTCAATTCCCGAGCGGAGATTGGTATTAATGCGCTTTTGCCGGTGGCGGGTTATTCCATGCCGGTGCGCTTCGTCGCGGGCCCGCTGTATGAGCCTCAACGTTTGTGATTTCTTGTTAATGGAAAGCGGCAGCGAATCCCCGGGCTTAAAAATATCTTCCAGTTTCTTTGCAATGCCTATCATGTCCACTTTATCCTGTATGCCAAGTTTTACAAGGCTTTTCCAGGCTGCGCTAACCTGCCCTTTGCCACCATCGATAATGATAAGTTGTGGAAGTGGAGTTTTTTCATCTATCATACGCTTATAGCGGCGGAAAACGGCTTCTTCCATAGTAGCAAAATCATCCGGGCCATCTACCGTTTTTACATTAAATATCCGGTAATCTTTTTTGGAGGGAACCCCGTTTTTAAAAACCACTATGGCCGAAACAGCTTCCGTACCTTGCAGGTTAGAATTATCGAAACATTCAATATGAAAAGGGATTTCTTTCAGGTCAAGGTCCCTTTTTGCCTGCTCCAGCAATTCCATATTTTTCCTCTTGTCCTTATTCAGTTCGGTTGATTTTAACCTCTCCTGATAATAATAAAAGGCGTTTTTGCGTGATAATTCCAGGAGTTTCTTTTTATCACCCACTATAGGCACTGCAAATTTCACACCCTCCTCTTTATATAGCAGTGGAAATGGCACAAGAACTTCTTTTGAATTGCTTTCATATTTGTTCCGGAGTTCTACAATAGCCATAGTAATAATATCTGAATCGCTTTCATCCATCCTTTTGCCGAATTCGATAGTATCCGTCCGGATGATGGTACCATTGGCCACTTTCAAATAGTTTACAAAAGCATATTGCTCATTGGAATAAATGGCAAAAACATCCACATTGTTAATGTCCGGGTTTACTACGGTAGATTTTGCCTGAAACCTCTCAAGTGATTCCAGTTTTTCACTAAAAAGCTGCGCTTTTTCATATTCAAGGTTTTCGGCAGCTTCATCCACCTGCCTTTTCACAAACTTTATCACCTCATTCGTGTTGCCTTTGAGTATATTTCTTATTTGCTGAATGTTCTGCATATAGTCTTCCTTGCTTTGCAGCCCTTCGCATGGCCCTTTGCAAAGCCCTATATGATAATCAAGGCATACACGGAATTTATGGGCTTTTATATTCTGCTCCGTAAGGTTCAGGCTGCAACTACGCACGTAAAATATCTTCTGGATAAGATCAAGTACAAATTTCATCCCCTGGACATTCACATACGGTCCGTAGTATTCTGAGCCGTCTTTTACCGGGTTGCGTACTGGAAATACTCTCGGAAAAGGCTCGTTCTTTATCACGATAAAAGGATATGATTTATCATCCTTCAAAAGGACATTGTACCTGGGCTGATACTTTTTTATCAGGCTGTTTTCCAACAATAAAGCATCATTCTCTGTATTAACAATAGTGTATTCTATCTTCCTGATCTTTGACACCATAAGGCGGGTGCGGAAGTGAATATCGTTTTTAGTAAAAAAATAGGAAGCCACCCTTTTTTTCAGGTTTCGCGCTTTACCTATATACAGTAATTTCCCTTCCGCATCATAATAGCGGTATACACCCGGGTTGACAGGCAGGTCGCGAATTTGTTTTTTTAGGTCAGGCAGCATGAGACAATATCGTGCAAATTTAAAATTAAGTTACTGTTAAGCATGAACAGAAAAAAACCTTAATCCTGTTTTAACTTTTTAATTGCCCCGAAATATTTAGATTTGAACAATAATCCGGGGGTACAAGTTCTTTCGGATATTAAGACAGATGGCCTTAAATATCAAATTGCAGCTTAGATTTTTACTTTTATTACTTATCCTTACCCCCACCCTGCTGTATGCAGGGCCGCCTTACACCACTGATGACCCGGAACCGGTGGAATACCATGGCTGGGAGGTTTATCTTGCATCCATGAGCACTTACACGAGGGGTTTCTCACTTGGTACTTTACCGCACCTGGAGGCAAATTATGGTCCGCTGCACGATGTACAACTGGCTACAACTATTCCTATGGCTTTTTACAATACATACGGGATGGCAAAGAATTACGGGCCAGGCAATATCCAGATTGCTATAAAATACCGTTTTATACATGAAACGAAATTTATACCACAGGTAGCCTTTTATCCTCAATACAATATACCCGTTGGTAACCTTTCCGAAGGATTGGGCAATGGCAATGCACAATATTTTTTGCCGTTTTGGGTGCAAAAATCTTTCGGAGAAAAATGGCAGACTTATGGAGGAGGCGGATACTGGATAAATAAAGGCCCTGACAACCAAAACTGGAGTTTCTTTGGCTGGCAGGCACAATACCAGGTCAGCAAAAATGTAAACATTGGTGCGGAGGTATATTATCAATCATCAAGTACTGTAACCACTGTACCAGGGCTTAGTGGCTCTTTTTTCAATTTTGGAAGCATAATAGACCTTACTGAGAATAGCCATATTGTTTTTTCTGCCGGGCGCAGCATCAATGGCGGAACCCAATTTCAGGCTTATGTGGGTTATCTTTTCACTTTTTCCAAAGAAAAAGAAAAATCAAGCAGTTTTTACCAGGGGAATAAAATGATTGGCAGGCCTAATATTAATGGATAAATACGGTTTAATCGGATTTTGTTAGGCCTATTCTGCTGTAAGCACCTGTACACCGTTCTTTGTTTTAAGGACAAGAGAATCCGAAGTAATTTTTTTTATGACTGACCTTTCGGAGTCTGAATTATTTTCGTGGATTATTACAAGCGTTTTATTATCAGCACCCAGTCGCCATTTCCCGTTTTCTTTTTCTGAACCGCTTATAAGTTCGTAAGTATTGTTTTTCTTAAAACGGATATTTATTGAATTGTCCTTTACCTGCCATTTACGCGTCAGCAAATCAGAAGCGCTGTGTTTACAGGATTGAAAAAACAAAGGAGATATTAGTAATAGACTTATAAATTTCAACCAGCTACTTTTTTTCATAAAATGCTATCTAAAAGCTAAAAGGCATAGCTAATGTCAATACTTGGCATAATAGGTAATTGATATACTATATTCGAGGTCTCCCTGTTTACATAAAATACGTTGTTGCGGTTATACACATTTGTAGTACCGACAGTTAGCTTAAAAGTATTTCCATTTTTCAATTTCCATGATTTATTCAGCGAAATATCAAGCCTGTGATAATCGCTCATGCGCCCTTCATTCATAGCCGCAAGCAAAACACCTAATTTGCCGTTTTGTTGGGTATAGTTTGTGTTAATACCGCCCTGCTGGAAATCAAGTAGTTCATAATATCCCTGTGTCTGAGTAAAAGGAAATGGCGTACCAAAATTCCAGCGGACAGATGCTGCCCATGACCTGTTTTTACTGAAATTATAGGTGGCAAGCACATTAATATTATCCCGCCTGTCCCAATTTGTATAATAGGTTTGCACGCTGTCAAACCGCGTAACCCAGCCTAATGAATACACTATCCACACATAAAAAGGCTTAGTAGTATATTTAAACTGAAAATCCAGCCCGTAAGCTTTTCCTGTCTCTACAATATAAGGTTCCTTAAGATAATTAGGTTGACTTGCGTATTCAGGAGTATTATCAAATTCAAGGTTGGGATTTACATTAATAAGCTGGGTAAAATCTTTATAATAAGAAGATACTTCTACGGTTGCATGCTTACCCAGATCCCCTTCCAACCCGCCCACTACATGCCAGGCTTTTTGCAGCCTGCTGTTAACGGGCTGTCCATTGAAAGTAGCAGGCATCACATCCGGGCCGGTGAGATAGCCGTAAAAGAGATTTACCACGTCCTGGTCGCTTTGTGCGCTAAACAGGTTCTGCGAATATATACCTGCAGCGCCTTTTAAACGCCAATTGCCTGAGATAAGAAACTTAGCATCCATTCTCGGCTCAGCAGTGAATTCTGACAAGGAGACATAAGACGTGAACCGAATGCTTGGGTCAAGGATAAACCTACCGATAACCTTGTTGTATTTAACATAAGCCGCGAGTTCTGTAGTGTAGTCCAGTTGCGATATTTCGCGGTTATCTGAGTTATAAAACTGGAAATTGGTATTCAGGCCATCCACCTCAAACCCATATTTTATAAGGTCCTGGTTTGGGAAATAAGAAAAGTCCATACCCGCCTGGAAACCGCCTATCTGGCTAAACCGTGGCAGGCCATCCTGCTCAAGGAGGTTCATCTGGTAAGTAGAATAATCAAAATGGCCTTCCACTTCTGTAGAGGTATAGGCAGATGGGATGAGTAAAAAATTCAAGCCCCCGCCATAAGATTGCCATCCGTAGCTTACAGAATTAGGAAAATCAACATCATCCTTAAAATCAAACCCGAAAAAATTTACTTTGCTGCCCCCGGGCGCATAAAAAGTAAGTTTACCGAAGATGTCAGTAAAAGTATATGGCAGCGTACCGGAATCCACATACGGATAAAAAGTAGGCGCCGATTCTTTTAGATAAGAAGACCGCAAACTTACTATAAAGGATGAGCCTCCTTTGTCTTCGCTATATTTTGAAAGAGGGCCTTCCAGGGATATTTTAGATACAAAAGGATTAACGTCCACGTCACCGCTTATTTTAGACTTATTGCCATCTCGGGTAGTAACGTCCATTACAGAAGAAATAGCATCACCAAATTCACCTCCAAATCCGGCACTGTACACATCTACATTTTTTATAATGTCCACATCAAAAACAGAAAAAAGCCCAATAGAGTGAAAAGGGTTATAAACGGTCATACCATCAAGCAGCACTTTATTTTCAACCGGTGTGCCACCTGCTATATACAATTGCCCCCCCTGGTCGCCGGTAGAGACCACCCCGGGAAGCATCTGGAGATACTGTGCCAGGTCCGCAGCCCCGCCCACTGCGGGCATAGCACGGATTTCATCTGGTGTGATTTCAGTTTTTGCAACATCCGACCGTGTTTCTTTTTCAGTTTTGGTTTGGGTTACATTTACTTCATTAAGAGTAACTGTAGAGGGTTTTAAGAATATATTCTGGTTGAGCTTTTTATTAGCGCCAACGCTAATGCTGATTTTAAAAGTATCATACCCAACGCTGGCACATATAAGTGTGTAGTCTCCGGGAGGTATTTTTGTAATGATGTAAAAGCCATTTACATCCGTATTCGCACCTAATTTTGTACCCTGCAGGTAAACGCCTGTATAAAGCATGGCTTCACCGGTTTCTTTATCATGTACTACGCCTCTTAGTTCGCTGGTTTGTGCAAACGAAGCTGTATTAAAAGAATATAAAAATACAAGGCATAGAATGCCATTAAAAAATGAGAGCCGTAGATATTTTACCACTTAGAAAGTTAAAATTTATTGCAATAGTACGAATTTATTGCCGGAGGCAGGGTATATTCAAATACAATTTTAAGCCTTTATCGGGAGTATTATTATTCTATTAAATTGTTACACCCTGACAATGAAAGGACAAGTAAGATGGTTAATGTTTGAAACCCCGCCTAAATCTTCCCCACAGGGAGGACTTCCGACTCCTCCCGTGACAGTCCTGATGGGGCGGAGAACTCACCCTTCCCTATGGGGAAAGGGCGGGGATGGGGTTGCTATGCTAACCCTGCCAGGCAGAAATAAAAACAAAAAAGGTATTATCGTGTTATAATTTTTTGTCTTTTTGCATAAAATATAATGAATAGTAAAATATCAACTGAAATGACCACGGAAACTACCCAAAACATTGCTGACCCGCATGAATTTGAGAAATTTATCCTGTATATTTATCTTTGGGCGGCTTCTTCCAATTATCAGATGGAAAAAGATGAATTGCATATAGTAAAGCAAAAGCTTGAGAAACAAAACCTTATAAACCCGATAGCATTTGATGAATTTTATCCAATAGTGCTCGACCTTTTTCATTCTCATAATGACTATGAATGCCAGCAGTATATAGAAACTTGCATCGCAGACCTGCAATTAGATGAGAACATGCGCCGGAAGATATATAGCGATATCAGGGACATTATTCATGGCGAAAAAATACATGACGAGGAATCTATGCAGTTCCTCAAATTTAAAAAAATACTGAATATCCATAAACTGAATTAAAAAAACAGGTTCGGCTTATAGATATTAAAGCGAATTAGTAATTTTCAATTACTTTTGCAGCCATGAGTTTAGATATAATCAAGGCTATTATCCTCGGCATAGTTGAGGGGCTTACAGAATTTCTTCCGGTATCATCTACCGGGCATTTGATACTTACCAATGCATTATTGCCCAATACCGGGAATAAAGAATTCTGGGAAACCTTCGAAATAGTTATCCAGCTTGCCGCTATACTGGCAGTAGTAGTTTTGTACTTTAAGCGGTTTATACATGGCTTTGAAATATATAAGAAATTATTGCTGGCATTTATCCCTACAGGGATATTGGGCTTTATTTATGCCCACTTTCATATGAAGGAGTTTCTTTTTAACCCGGCTGTAGTTAGTTCATCCTTAATTGTTGGCGGGGTCATTCTCATCATGCTAGACAAATGGAGCGCCAAAAAGGAAAGCAAATATGCCAGCCTTGAAGCCATCCCTGCATCCTCAGCCATGAAGATAGGCTTAATACAATCTATATCAATGATCCCGGGTGTCTCGAGAGCCGCAGCTACAATTCTTGGTGGTATTTATAATGGCTTTAACAGGAGGCAGGCCACAGAATTCTCATTTTTGCTGGCGGTCCCAACTATGTTTGTAGCCAGTGGGTATGAATTGTGGAAAGCGAAGGACAACCTAGACAAATCACACATCAACTTGCTGCTAATAGGCAGCCTCGTTGCTTTTGTCTTTGCGATGCTTGCCGTAAAAGGCTTTATAAATTTCCTTGTAAAATACGGATTCAAAGGCTTTGGCTATTACCGCATTATCATTGGGGTATTGGCGTTAATACTATTTTATTATTTCAATTTCAGGTTTGAAAAATAGTCTGCGGGTTTAGTCCCAAATATTTATTCATCTTTATAGTCAGCAGCGCCTACCTCTTCACCGCTATCTTCAATAGCCGGGGGCATTTCCACGTCTTCTTTTACAGGCATAGCTATTGCATCGGGGTCTACATTTTCGAGATCCTCAGCAACAGTTTCACTCTGAATCATTTTTCTTAGTTTGCCCAGGTCATCTTCCAGGTCCACATCTACAAGTTCAGGCAATATAAAATGGGTTTTGCCGAGCTTGGTCATTTCATCTATGGCTTCCTTTAGCACACTTCCTGTACTATATTTTTTGTTTTCAAAAACGGAAGGATAATATCCCCGCATCCCAATCATATAGTAGCCGCCATCGTTTGTTGGGCCGAGTATAAAATCATTGCTACCCAATGCCTTAAAAGCCTTTTCAACAATCGTATCAGTTAGCCGCGGGCAATCTGGCATTATTAGGACTACTTTCCCATAATCTTCATCAAAAGACATTTTGAAAGCATTCTTCATTTTGTCGCCCAGGTTATCTCCTTTCTGGAGTTCTTTCTGATACTTTGATACGGGCCAATCATCCTTGGTAGGAACAAACTCGTTATAAAACAAGAATTTATCATAAGAATCCAGTTCAAAAGTTATCTCCATGGTATGAGATAAAAGGAATTGGTAAATTTTCAGCGCATTATAGTCGCCGATAGATTTCGCAAGCCTCGTTTTCACTTTCCCGAGTGTAGGATTTTTTATAAAAATCAACAATGCACTTCTCATTGGCTTATTATTTTTAGATAATGGATGCAACTTAGAATTTTTTTTTGAGAGAAAACAAATATTTACCATAAAGTTTTTGATAATATTTTTTTGATGGGGCTTTTCCGTAAAGCAAACCCTTATTCACCCATTTTCACTTAAATTTGCTTTCTATTAATAATACTGAAGTTGGGGCAGATAACTGATGGCATAACATTCCTGAAAAAAATGACCGCAAAGCGCATGCTAAATGCCGCAGGCATCCTCGGCAGTTATTATTATTCCCGGCTAAGCCGTACACCCACTTTGTGGGGCTACCCTATAAGTATTTCAGTAGAGCCCACTACATCCTGCAACCTTCGCTGCCCTGAATGCCCAAGTGGGTTGCGCTCATTCAGCCGCAATACCGGCATGCTGCAAAATGATATGTTTACTAATATTATTGATGAGGTTTCTTCATATACGCCATACCTTATTTTGTATTTCCAGGGCGAGCCATACCTGAATAAAAACTTCTTCGATTTTGTCAGCTATGCCTCCGGTAAAAACATGTACGTAGCTACCAGCACCAATGGCCATTACCTGACTGATGAAAATGCCAGGAAAACTATCGAAAGCGGGCTTTCCCGGTTGATTATATCCATTGATGGAACCACACAGGATACTTATGAGCAGTACCGTATTGGTGGCAACATAGACAAAGTGCTGGACGGCGCCAAAAAAGTGGTGGAATGGAAGCGAAAACTGAAATCAAAAACCCCGCATATTATTTTCCAGTACCTCGTAGTAAAACCAAATGAACACCAGATACCTGAAATATTACGTATCGGTAAGGAAATAGGTGTGGATGAAGTGAAATTCAAAACTGCCCAGGTGTATGATTATGAAAACGGCAACCCCCTGATTCCCGAAAATGAAGAATACTCCCGCTACAGGAAGAGAAAAGACGGCACCTACACCATCAAAAACAAGCTTCTGAACCACTGCTGGAAATTGTGGCATTCCTGCGTATTTACCTGGGACGGCAATGTAGTGCCCTGCTGTTTTGACAAAGACGCCAGCCACCCTATGGGAAATATTACCGAACAAAATTTCAAAGACCTGTGGCAGGGGAAAAGCTACAATAATTTCCGCCGCTCACTCTTAAAATCGCGCAGCGAAATTGATATTTGTAAAAACTGTACCGAAGGCACAACGGTTTGGCTGTAAAAAAAAACTGCCACTGATTCACAGATTAAATTAATCCTTCACAAAAAAAGAACAAAATACTTTATCAAAAATATAAATCTGTGAATCTGTGGCAAATATTAATACTTTTCTGTTTTCTCCCGCAGGGAAATAACGGGTACAAAGCTGAATATTACCTGAATGGCAAAATGAAAACCAGTGGTATATTTATAAATAGCGCCAAAGAAGGTAAATGGCGGGAATGGTATGATGAAAACCGAGATGGCCGGGATGTCTATTTTATGTTGAACGTGGGCATTTTTCATCATGGGCTAAAAGATAGTTTCTGGATGGAAAGGCAGCTAAAAGACAGCTGGCCGCTAA
>Ga0302280_1003456_pt1 | contig 11410 bp, 9 predicted proteins | sample III_Fen_E1_1_FD_198771 | JGI IMG/M metagenome (GOLD analysis project Ga0302280, IMG submission 198771) | Peat permafrost microbial communities from Stordalen Mire near Abisko, Sweden - III_Fen_E1_1 | ecosystem: Environmental > Terrestrial > Soil > Wetlands > Permafrost | place: Sweden: Abisko...
TTACGCATATCCGTGCTTTGTGAATACAGGTAATAGTTCTTTATCTGATAATGAAACAACATCTTACATCAGCTCTTTTATAAAACCTGCATCAGGTAACCCATGAAAAATAATCTGTACGCCACTTGGAAAGTTCATCTCACAACTGATTTCTTTTGATTGCTCTATCGGACGTAACGGTATTTGTTTCGGTTGTGCTACACTACGTAACGGGATAGGTATAAACTCTCCCTTTATCTCACGTTCATTTTTTTGCTGTCCTCTCCTTTGCCAATTATATAGCGTTAGGATTTGTTCGGGTATATTTTCTGACCGACAAAATTCGGGTATGTTTTTTCCGCTTGCCTTCCACTTGGCTAATAACATATCTCTGCGCGTAACCTCTGCCGCTGATATAACACCTCCCATGTCTGTATCTTTTTATCACGCAATATTACTTACTTCTTAAACCTACATCAGACGTGGTACAGTGGAGGGATACCTTAAACCTACATCAGACGTGGTACAGTGGAGGGATACATTGAATTTTCATTCCGCTCCCCTGCACGGAATAGCTAAATTTCATTTAATTTTCAATAAATACCTTATTTTAGAGGCTTGCAGCATATTGAAAATTTCAATCATAGGATAAAACATTTCAATATTTCATTCCGTTTTCAATGAAAAAGGGATTGAAATTTCAATCGGGCAAAATATTTCATTCGACAGGGAATAGAATTTCAAAACGGCATTTCAATAATTCAATGCAGATATAGTCCCTGTTTTTTTCTAAAAATTTAGCCAGCCCCCTATGATTTAAGGAACTACAAAGCTACAAAACTACAAGGCTGTGTAATATGTTACAAACCATGCTATTGCGTGTAGTTTTCGGGAAGAATAATTTTGTCTTGTAGTTTTATTTTTTCAGCTTGCAAAAATACAACTACAAAAAGGCTTAAAAAACTACAAGAAACTACAAATATTAGCCCTAAAACTACTTTTATAAAACATAAGATATTGGTAATTACCAAAATATAAAGGGGTTGGAGCTATGTAGTTTTGTAGTTTTTTAAAATGTAGTTTCCTTTTAACCGAAATTAAAAAATAAATACAGGAAGGGCAAACATACAGGTATAAAAAACCTGCTTTAAGCAGGTTTTTAAATTTCAGCAAATAGGTAATGGCGGTTACTGTGTAGAGTTTAAAACCTTATTTGCCTTTCATCTCACAAATCCCTCACAAATTAAAACAAGCAATTTTTAATTTTGTTGTATATCAATTAGTTACAGGTGCTATTGAGATTAAATTTGTTATTTAACAATTAAACGGTTAATTCAAAGTTCATTTTAGTATTTCCAGCACAAACAGTTTCATTTTCTTAAGATGAAGACATTAATTTGGAAGAAATAGTAATTAATTAAGAAAATGAAGGCGAGGTTTATAAAAATGAAGACATTAATTGAGAAGAAATAGTAATTAATTAAGAAGATGAGGACGAGCTTTGCAAAAATGAAGACATTAATTAGGAAGAAATAGTAATTAATTGAGAAAATGAAGACGAGCTTTACAAAAATGAAGACATCTCTTGAGAAGAAATGCTAATTAATTATAAAATAACCACTAATTAAAGGTAAATAAAAACTTTGGCACGATTTTTGATGTGTATTATTTAGCGACAGAAAACATAAAACCAAAAGCGCATGATGATACTACTAAAGTTTGCCCACCTGAAACAGTAATCTTAACTGTAAACCTAAACAGGAAGAGATTACCCTCACAAAAAAGCGGACACCCCGAACCCACTCTTAAACTTACTTTAGATATAAAGTAATTTAAAAAGCTTCTCTTTAAGGCTCATTACTTCACAGCGAAGAAAGAACCGGCACTTCAATTAATTCAAAAAAATAACTAAAAAAAAATAAACAAGATGGGAACAACAGTAAAACTGCTGATAGCAGTAATAAAAATGGCCGCTAAATGGGGCGACAGAATAATACGACTACAGGAAATAGTGAGTAAACTAACTAATAACACGTATTTCCCTACCGGATGGACAGCAGGAAGTTTAACACAGGCACAATTTGGGTTAGATGTTACTGCATTTTTGACCTCAGTAACTAATGTGAAAAATCGTGTGGCAGGTGCAGTAGGTGCGCGCAATTCGGCATGGACAAAAATAAAAGCCGATTTGATGCTTATACTGACTATGGTGCAGGATAAGGCAAATGCCAACGAGGGTATTGCAGAGGCTATCATAGGTAGTGTTGGTTTTTTTGTAAGAAACAACGGTGGTGCACGTAAAAAGCAAAATGGGGCTCATAACACCGAAGTGCTTGGTACAATAACCCTAACTGCTGATGGAACAGGACCACACGAGTGGGAAATGAGTAAGGATATGGTTACCGTTATCAACCTTCCGGCAACTACTACCGCACAAACACAGGTAACAGGGCTTAATACCGGCGATGTTTGGTACGTTAGAAACCGTAAAGTAAACAGCAAGAAAAAAACCTACAACTGGTGTAACTGGATAATGATAAAAATAGGTGCTGGTGGTAAAAACCTTGGCGGTGGCGGTGGCGGTGGCACACACAGCACAGCAGGTGATTTGCCTACTGCTTAATTAAGCTCGTTATGCTGAACTTGTTTCAGCATGTCAACCAATACAGATTCCGAAACAAGTTCGGAATGACGACGGAACAAAAAAATGGCATCCTTTGCAGGGATGCCATTTTGCATTGGGGAATTTTTATAAGGCTACTTGGTTTGTTTAAGCTTTAGAGCTTCCTCATCTTGTTTGTTTACAAGAATGACAACTGTTCTTTGCGCATAAATTGGGAAAAGAATAGATAAAATACCATCTACAATGCTAAACTTTGTTTTTACTTCATAACCCATACCTGCCGGTGGCGTTTTTGGCTGAGGGTGATTTAATCGTACTAAACCAAACAAGGTATAACGTTGTTTAACTTTTGAATAGGTTCTGTCTTGCAAGTTTGCTCCAACCGGGCCATACCCAACGGTGGTTCTGTCTACAAAACAAGATGAAAGCAAAAGCATACATAATGCAAATATTGATATTGTTATTTTCATGGTTTACTGTTTTTTTTAAGTTAATAATTACAGGCAAAAATACACCTTTAATTTAAAGATGCTAATTCGATTGTGAAAATTATAAGCTGTTTAAATTTTAATGGGATTTTTATTTAATACTTTTTTCTGCCGCAAAAAAGTATGGCAGGGCAAAGATGCAGTGCATGTTTGAGCCAGCCTGTGGGTGGCAAGAACAAACGCCAACCTAAAGCTTTTCTTGGCGCACAATCCTGCCCTTCTCATGCCACGAAACTTTCGGTTCGCACCGTTCGTGGACGCCTGCCCCTGATATAGGTAACCAACGTAATCTGAAAACCGAGCGCAAGCCCGACAAAACGCGGAGCAGACTGGCTTGTGTGTAGCAGATCGTTTTGTCTTGACTTTTTGTTTCTTTTTCGTCAAGGAAAAAGAAAATAGAAAGAATTTTTTTTAATGAAATTCAGACCGCTTCTTAATTATTCAAAAAGTAGTAGTTTTAAAGAATCCTTTAGTTGGCTTATGTTTTTAAAAAATAATATTCTGCTTATTTGTCTTCTTCTTGTCTTGCAAAGCTTTTCACAAAAAACAAGCCCTTATTTAGATAGTTTATTGCGTGCGGGTTTACCAAATCATGAAAAACTTTTAAATAGTCCTAAAAAATATAAGCTTCAAATTATTTATACCCGCATTACAAGAGATAAAGACAACAACCCAACTTTTAAAAACTATTACTGGAATGTTGACAGCACTAAATTCTTTTACCCTGCCAGTCTGGTGAAACTTCCTGTCTCCATCATAGCGTTGGAAAAACTAAACAGCCTTAAAGAAAAGCACATAGATAAAAACACTACGATGATTACAGATAGTGTGTTTGCATGCGGAAAAAAAGTATTTAAAGACACTACTGCCGAAAACCGTTTTCCAAGCATAGCACATTACATAAAGAAAATGTTTTTAGTAAGTGATAATTATGCATTTGCAAGAACCTATGAATTTTTAAGTACCGATTATATTCATGCAAGGCTTGAACAATGGGGGTTTCCAAATATTAGAATTGTTAACCGTTTGGATGGCTCGTGTAAAGCAGATACTACTAAGATTACTTCGCCCGTTTATTTTTTATCCGACAAAGGAGATACGCTATATAAACAGCCGTTTATCAGCCTAAAGATTTTAGCGAACACAACTTTATGAGCTTATCTAACTGCCATGAAATTTTAAGGCAATTGGTTTTCTATAATCATATAGATAAGAAACATCAATACAATATCACGAATGATGATTGGCAATTCTTGCTAAAGTATTTAGGCATGTTTCCACGCGAAAGTCTTTACCCGGCTTATAATACCAAAGAGTATTACGATTCGTTTAAGAAGTTTATTTATTACGGTAGTTCCATGCCAACTGTGCCAAGTGATAGCGTACGCGTATTTAATATTGTGGGTAGGGCTTATGGTTTTTTAAGTGATTGTGCCTATGTAGCTGATGTAAAAAACAACGTAGAGTTTATGCTTTCGGTAACGATGTATCTGAATGAACGTGATATAATAGGTACAGGAAAATATGAGTACGATAAATTGGGTATGCCTTTCTTAAAAGATTTAGGCAACCTAATTTACAATGTAGAAAAGGACAGGAAGGTAAAATACAAACCCGATTTACAGGAGTTTGATTTGTTTAAGAATTAACCTCTTTCTTAATTTAATCCGTCATTGCGAACGAAACGCAGTGTAGTGAAGCAATCTCACTTAGTTAGAACAGATTGCTTCGTTCCTCGCAATGACGCATCTAACTAAGCCTCTACTTTCTTGGTAGTACGCTTACGCTCGTTCTCATCTAAAACTACTTTACGAAGACGTAAAGATACCGGAGTAATCTCCACATATTCATCAGCAGCAATATATTCCATAGCTTCTTCTAAAGAGAATTTAATAGCGGGAACAATACGCATTTTCTCATCGGTACCCGATGCACGCATGTTAGTTAATTTTTTCTCTCCGCAAACGTTTACGACTAAATCATCCGGACGGATATGCTCACCGATAATCATTCCCGGATAAACTTCTTCGCCTGCGTTGATAAAGAATTTACCACGGTCTTGTAATTTATCAATACTATAAGCAACCGAAGTGCCTTTATCTTTAGAAATTAAAACCCCTGCAATACGTTGTGTGATAGTACCTTTCCAAGGCTCGTAAGCTTTAAAGCGGTGAGCCATAATAGCTTCTCCGGCAGTAGCCGTAAGAATGTTATTACGCAAACCAATAATACCACGCGAAGGGATTTCAAACTCCATGTGGATTAAATCTCCTTTTGGTTGCATTACCAGCATATCTCCTTTGCGTTGAGAAACTAAATCAATCACACGACTTGATGTTTCCTGTGGTGTATCAATAGTTAAAACCTCAACCGGCTCGTGTTTTCTTCCGTCAATTTCTTTAATAATAACCTGTGGCTGACCAACCTGCAACTCATATCCTTCACGACGCATAGTTTCAATCAACACAGATAAGTGAAGAATACCACGACCAAACACAATATAAGAATCGGGCGAAGTAGTTTCTTCTACACGAAGTGCCAAGTTCTTTTCAAGTTCTTTAAATAACCTATCACGCAAGTGACGAGAGGTTACAAACTTACCATCTTTACCAAAGAAAGGAGATGTGTTAATGGTAAACAACATACTCATAGTAGGCTCGTCAATAGAGATAACAGGAAGCCCTTCCGGTTTTTCAAAATCAGCAACGGTATCACCAATCTCAAAACCTTCAATACCAGTAAAGGCACAAATATCTCCGGCAATTACTTCGGTAACTTTTGCCTTACCTAAACCATCAAAAATAAATAAGTCTTTTACACGAGATTTTACAATGCTTCCATCGCGTTTAACAACCGATACGGGCATGTTTTCTTTAATAACGCCACGATATACACGTCCTACAGCAATACGCCCTATGAATGAAGAATAATCTAATGAGGTTATTTGTGTTTGCAAAGTACCCTCGCGTATAGGTGCTTCCGGAATGTTAGCTATGATACAATCCAATAGCGGTGTGATAGAATCTGTTTGTACTTTGTAATCGGTGCTCATCCAACCATGTTTTGATGAACCATAAATAGTAGGGAAGTTCAACTGGTCTTCAGAAGCTTCCAAGTTAAAGAACAAATCAAAAACCATATCATGCACCTCTTCAGGACGACAATTTGGTTTATCTACTTTATTAATAACTAAAATGGCTTTTTTGCCGGCTGCAATAGCTTTTTGTAACACAAAACGCGTTTGAGGCATTGGCCCTTCAAAAGCATCTACCAATAAAACCACACCATCAGCCATGTTTAATACACGCTCTACTTCTCCGCCAAAATCAGCGTGACCAGGGGTATCAATAATATTAATTTTAGTGTCTTTATACATAACAGACACGTTCTTAGCTAAAATGGTAATACCGCGCTCGCGCTCTAAATCGTTATTATCTAATATAAGTTCGCCTGTTTCCTGATTATCTCTGAATAACTTACAGGTATGAAGAATTTTGTCAACTAAGGTAGTTTTACCATGGTCAACGTGGGCAATAATGGCTACGTTACGGATATTCATAAACTCGTTCTTTTTTAATTTGGGCGCGAAGATACTAATAAATGGGCAATTGGCAATAAAAGTAAGGTTAAGGAATGGTTAAGAATGTAGTATTCTGTTGATCGTACTACTTAACTCCAATCTTCTTAGCTATATCTAAAGGAACTACTTTTTTGTGAAGGGTAATGCTGACGCTTTTTAAGCGCACATAAGCTTCTGATGCATAAAAATACCCGTCGCAATCATTACGTTTGGTACCCCACGAGTTTTTTACCAAATAGTACTTATTTCCGTTTTGGTCTTTTGCCAAACCTATGATATGCATACCGTGGTCATCTTGTGTTTCGTAATTATCAAAAGCTTCCTGACGGGTTGCTTGTGTAATAACTTCTTGCTTGCAGGGTTTTATAAAACATTTTTAAAACGGAAGTAAGGCTCACTTACATCAGCAGCCCACGCAACACCATAACCGTTGTTCAATGCATTATCAATGATTGCTATCAGTTCATCAATAGGTACGTTTTGATATTGTTTTGATGCCCAATTATCAGGTATTTCTAAAATAAAAGGATAATAAAAAGGATGGTGCGTAAACGAAGAAATAAATACATAATCATCAGGATTAATGCCCAACGTAGCTGCGTATGTTTTGGGTGTGTATCGTAAACCCTTGTAATCAAAGTTCAGGGGTTCTATACCCATATAGGTTTCTAAGGTGTTTTCTACTTGCTGCTTGCAATCAGCAGGGTTTATTTTATCTTTTGCCACCATAATATTTACCTGCAGTAACAATACAGAATCCATTCTTTTATGGTTATATCCTGTAGCTTCATCTAACTTGCCGTTATATGCTTCCAGCGGAACCATGCCGTAATTCTTCCAGCAATTAACCACATCAGTAGGTTCTCCGCCTTCAGCAAAAGAGGCCCTGCCATGCATGCGTATATAGTTATCCGCCTTTAACGGATAGGTTTTTCTAACCACATACATTTCACTAAGCTTCACATCTTTGATATGCTTGATGCGCATAACTTCGGACTCGAAAAAAGAAAGCGTAGAAAAACTCCAGCAGGTACCTGTTTTGCCCTGACTTTGCACGGGTGTGGTTTCTATGCTTTTACTGATGGTAAATTTATACTCGCTGTCTTTTTTGTTGCTGGTGGGCTGCGCAACAGCAAAGAAGCAAGAGACAAGAGTTAAGATACAAGATATACGGATGTGTTTTTTCATACAAATGTATTTAGGCTTACAAATGTATTTATTTTAGGGCAGTAATTAATATTAGGATGTATCCGTACAAATTCCTACTCACGGTTCTTAAAGTAATGAAGGTGTTGTAAATAAAAAGGTAGTTATAGTCAGGTAGTAACTACCAGTAAAAAAACAATTCTTTTACCATCATAGTTCCTACAGTATCCTGTATACTTTTACCACACTTTACACAAAGGTAAAACCCCGTATGAAATCCACTTTTGGTAAGTGCGGGTTGCAACATGGGGTGCTTGCAGTTTTCTGTACCGTTATTTAACTGAACGCTGCTCGCATTAAATCTTGTTTCCGTTTTCATAGTAAATAATTTGGGTGTTGTAAATATACTGTACGAACGGAGGGATGAATTTTAAATTGTTTTAAAGAGTGTTATAAAATGTGAAATTTGTATAATTGTATGTTAATACTAAATCACAAAAGTGGACAAGCAACTAACCATAGAAGAAATACAAAACTTTAAAGGCAAGTATCCTAAGCAATTATGGATGTTGTTTCTTACCGAAATGTGGGAACGCTTTTGCTTTTATGGCATGCGAGGCATACTTACTATTTTTATGGTGGGGCAACTGCACTTTACCGATAAAGAATCTAACCTTAAGTACGGCGCCATACAGGCCTTTGTATATGCCTTTACGTTTGTGGGTGGCATTTTTGCTGATAAAGTGCTGGGCTTTAAAAAATCGCTCTTCTTTGGCGGCACTATTATGATACTGGGCAATTTGCTAATTGCCATATCGCCCGGCGAATTGTTTTACCCAGGCATAACGCTTTCTATTATTGGTACCGGTTTTTTTAAACCTAATATTTCATCTATGGTAGGTGAACTCTATCATGAAAACGATGGTAGGCGCGATGCGGGTTTCAGCTTGTTTTATTCGGGCATAAACATTGGCGCTTTCTTTGGCGGTATTTTGTGCGTGTATTTGGGTAAGTACCATTCGTGGAACTATGCTTTTTTAGCAGCTGCCATAGTAATGGTTATAGGCTTGGTTACGTTTATGTTTACCAAAAAACATTTAGGGCCTATCGGCGATTCACCTCTGATAAACCTCAGTGCAAACAAACGCAGGTTGAGAGAAATTGCGGTGTATGCAGGTTCGCTGTTAAGTATTCCTTTTATTTTAATTATGGTAAAAAATACCAGCTATACCGATATGTTTATGTACATCATTGGCCCCCTTGCCATGATTTATTTCTTTTACGAAGTCTATAAGGTGGGCGACAAAGGCTTCCAAAAGAAACTGATTGCAGCTTTTATCTTTATACTATTTTATTTATTCTTTAATGCTTTCTTCGAGCAAAGTGGCGGCTCACTAAATCTTTTTGCCGGAAACAATTTGCACCACAGTTTGTTATCCATCCCAATGGATCCTAACTTTATTAATAACAGCGCCAACTCGTTGTTTGTAATTGTGTTTAGCCCCATATTAGGTTTGCTTTGGCTGGGCATGTATAAAAGAAAGATAGAACCCAACACGGTTATTAAATTCGGCATAGGCTTTTTGTTTTTAGCGTTGGCGTTTTATGTATTTTATTACACCAAGTTTTTTGCCAATGCAGAAGGAGTAACTTCTTTAAATATATTTACACTGGCGTGCCTAATTATGACTATAGGCGAGTTGTGTTTGGGGCCCATCGGTATGTCTATCATTACCAAATTATCTCCCAAACCTTTATTTGGCATGATGATGGGACTTTGGTTTTTGGCCTCTGCCTACGGACAATATGCCGCAGGGATATTCGGTGCAGAAATGTCAACCGATGATAACAATGCCTCACTATTAGTTAAACTACAATCATACACCGAAGGCTACAAACACTTAGCGATATACGCATTGGTTTGCGGAGTGCTTTTAATAATAGCATCTCCACTCGTTAAGAAATTAATGGGAGAGGTGAAGTAAAATTACTGGGTTTCATTAATCAGCCCCATTTTATAAAGGTCTTCTAAATAAACTCTTTTACCCTTATAAATAGCAGTAACAAAACTATCTTTTTGACCTGCCAGCCTAACTTTCTGCAAAAACGTGTGAGCAGAAGAGATAGTGTAAAAATCGCCCCCAATGGTAATTCTGCAGATTCCGTCATCAAGAATCAGTCGTTCAATTTTACCTAAGCCTGTTAGGTGAGACGCATTATAATTTTGCGGATATTTATAAGCAGCAATTTGAACTCTAAAATACAAACCCTCAACTTTTTTATCTGCCTTAGTTGTATTCTTTGCTATAGCTGCTGAATCAATAGTAACAGGATTCTCTTTTGCTTTAGGCTCTTTATTTTTAACGGTTGTATTTGCAGTATCTGCAAACTCAACATTAATAATTCGTTCGTTATACCCTGTAAGATTTTTGCCTTCTATAGTATATGTTTTGCTAATAGAATCGTTTAATTTAAAAACAACCTTGTAATCATTACCATCCAATAAGCTCACCAGATACTTTCCATCTATAGAATTAGATTTAACTGCATTAAAAGATTCTGTAGTTCCGGTAACATTAACTAATATATCTGCTTCAACAGGTTGGCCGTGTAAAGTAATCGTTCCTTTTACTATAAGTACAGAAGGTTTAAACCCATCAAGACCTGGTGTAACCATATAAATGTCTTGTAACCCATATCCCCCCTCCTTTCCAGAAGAATAATATCCATGTTCTCCTGAAGCAGAAAGAACATAATAACTATCGCGATCGGGAGAGTTAATCGGGTAACCTAAATTTTCAGGTGCATTCCAACTGGAGTCTAAAGGATTAAGTACTGTTTTAAAAACATCATAATTTCCCATGCTTTTTTCCCCACTTGAACTAAAAACTAATAAATCTCCGCTTGGATGAATGAAGGGGGCATCCTCATCATATTTGGTGTTTATTTTGTCTCCCATATTTTTCACATTACCCCAGCTTCCATCGCTCATCTTAGTAGCTCTATAAAGGTCTCTTCCTCCATAACCCTCTTTTCTGTCGCTGGAAAAGTACAAGGTTCTACCATCTGCACTTATAGAGCAACTTCCTTCCCATGAATTGACTCTGTTTATATCTCCTGTCAGTGCTATAGGGAAAGACCAGTCACTCCCCTGTAAATAACTTACATAAAGATCTCCTCCATTTTTTCTGTCATCTCTGAACGTAAATAACATGTGCCCATCAGGAGATAACGAGACAGCTGCATCATTCTCTAACGTATTTATTGTACTGCCGATATTTTTTCCGTATTCCCAAGCGCCATTTTTCTTATGGGTAATATAAACATCTTCGAAGTATCTTCCATAATTAGAAGCCTCACCCAAGTTATTTTGTTTGCCGCCCAAAGAAGAGTCCCCTGCATAAGTATATACCATTGTTTCTTCATCAGCAGATAATACGGGAACATACTCAGAAGCTTCCGTATTAGGGGGCTTTCCCAAATTTTCTATTTTAGCCGGAAGAGGGTTGGCTAATAATATTTTAGCATTTTTACAGTATACAGCAAGGATATCAAGGTTTTCATTTTGCTTGGGAGAAAGTTTTTTATTGGTAT
>Ga0302280_1003457_pt1 | contig 11404 bp, 8 predicted proteins | sample III_Fen_E1_1_FD_198771 | JGI IMG/M metagenome (GOLD analysis project Ga0302280, IMG submission 198771) | Peat permafrost microbial communities from Stordalen Mire near Abisko, Sweden - III_Fen_E1_1 | ecosystem: Environmental > Terrestrial > Soil > Wetlands > Permafrost | place: Sweden: Abisko...
AATAATAAGTATAAATAGTTTTGTAATTAAAATAATAAATAAGATTATAAATTAAATAAGATTATAAATTAAATAAGATTATAAATTAAATAAGATTATAAATTAAATATAAAAATTTAAAGATTTTATTTAAAAAAATGATAAATAAGACTACAAATTAAATATATAGTTTTGTAAATAAACTCTTTAAATTCTTTATATTGAACAATAATAACTTTCATAAATTTATGTTTATTTATAAAATGTTTTCATAATATAAGTGTATAAGAATATAATGATAATAAAACATTCATTACAGGTATTCTTATATTTCATAAACTTATTCTAGTTGTTCATATGTATATATTACGGTTTTCTCTCATGAGTTCTCACTCCATAAAAGTATTTAAACCTTCTTCAGTTTGTGTTAGTAAAATATACCCTCTTATATTTGAAGTATATAAATAAGATAAAATTTCAATATTCTTATATTTAAAAACTTCCTCTAAATAAAATTCATATATAATAACCTCATTATAATGAAATACTCATTTTTTATTAAAATTATTTTTTATAATAAAATCAATTTTAAAATTACTATATGTTTTTTCTATATAAAAAAAATGTTCATTAATTTTTGTTAAATCTCTATAAATACTTAAACTTTGTAAAAATAAAGCTGTTTCTGAATAATCTGTAATTGGCTCGCAAATTAAAATAAAAGTTTTTTCTTCAAAATTTCATAAAGCGATGTTGTTAACAAAAAAAATTTTATTTTTTAGTACCATTTATTTTTTTATAAGTTAATATGAGCATGAACATGAATATGTATTTATGACAATAGTGGTAGAGTGATATGATTTAATGTTAAAATTATAAAATTTAGTGTGAAAAAAAATATTTTATATTTTTTAGTCACCTTATAATATCCTTAAGAGTAAAACTTGAAAAAAAAAATAAAAATTTTTTTTTATTATTTTTTTCAAATTCTCGTTTATGCAAAGCATCTATATCTTTTATACATAATTTTTTATACCTTCAAACTAGTCTATCTAGATAGCCATTATCAGGTTCTGTATTATTTATATAAGGATGCATATTAAAATAAAATCTTAGTGTTGTGTGGGCTCAATCCGCAAAATCAGGATGTGCGTGAAAATAAATAACAGGATACTTGTCACCTTTTAAAAGACTTCTTAAAAGAGGCTCATTAGTATGATTTAAATAAGTAAACGTAACACCTTTATAATAACAAGATTTATAAATACCGTCTCAAGGATTTTCTAATTTCGTGTAAGGTCGATTAGGAATCAAATCTTGACTAACAGAAATAAGTTCATTAATAGTTTGTAGATCTGCTTCTACAAATTCTTTTATAACTAAATAATCACATAATTCATCAAAATATAATGTTGTTCTCGGGAATGTATTTTTAACTAATATTTCTTCTTCTTCCAAGAAATTTATATATATTGCCATTTTCTTATCTGTAATAGTTTGATGTCTTTCGTAGTATTCGTAACCGAACCTCACATAATATAATATTAATAATTTACAGTATTATATTTTAAATTATTTAATACTCAAGAATTTCTTAAAAACATAAAAGTTAAAAAAGAAAAAATATAAAAATAAGAAATTAATAATCAAAAATTTCCACCTATTTTATTATAAAAACGTCCATAAGGTAAAAAAGATGATGTATACATTAATGCAGTTAAAAAAAAACCATAACAAATTAATCATTGAAAAGAAATATCATAATTAATTACATTTCAATCATTTGCTACTTTAAAATAAATAAAATTTAAACATTTATTTAAAAATTTTTCTGAAATAAAAATTTTTAACATAGGCATTTTTGATATTAAAATATATAAATTTATAAAAAATAATAATATTGAATTATAATATTTATAATTATCTAATTCAGATACACCAAATAATGTTACTTGAAAATATAATACTACAAAAAAAAAAATTAAACCAAATATACCTATATAATGATAAGGACAAGCTATAAGTCAAGCCATATAAGGTCTAAAATATCAATGAGGAGCAACCCCATAAAAACGAACATCAGTAATCATTCCAATATCTCCTCACATAAAAATTTCATAACTTAATGCTTCAGGTTCTAAATAAAAAAATTCACCTAAACAACCTAAAACTACTAAAAAATCTAATAATAAACATAATTCATTAACTAAAGCTTCATCTCATCAATTTAATTGTGGTTGAATACCAGTATAAAACGCTTTTGGTTTTCAATCATAATGCATATCAATTCCATGCAATAAACCTAAAAATAATAAATAAAAAGCAATAACATAATGTAAATACATTATTCTTATTATTGTATCTGTATTTAAAAGTTTATCAGTAAAAATTCATCAATAAGGTCTTCCAACAAATAAAAAAACAGTATGTAAAGCATTTGCCGCAATTACTAAAGTAATTTCACTTAAATGAGTTGTACATAAAACTAAACCAGCAAAAATTGTTAATTGTATAATTAAAAAAGCAAAAATGCCTGTTTTTCAAGAAATTTCTTGTTCTAAATCATTTATACCTAAATATATTTTTCTTAGTAAATGACAAAAACTTGAAATAATTATAATATCTACACCTCTTTCATGTATTCAAAAAAAATCATCAATATAATTATTTTCTAAATCCTCCTCTTCTCTACTAAAAGATACTAACATACATTCATTCATTAAGCTAAAAGATAGCATAATACCACTCAAACATTGACAAAAAATAGCAATAAATACTACAAAACCCCATAATGCAGAAATATTATGGAAACTTACTTTTAAGTTTATAAAATATTTTAAAATATAAATAATTTTACTTGAATTAAATATAGACATAGATTTATCTAGTTTAAAAGTCATATACCTTAACTACGAATTGCACGTAGATCGATTGGGTGAAGGCCAATAATTCTGCTATTAAACTATTAAGGCTTATAAAAAGGTGAGCTAATGTTGAGGGTATGAATTGAACACACGACATCTAGATTTTCAGTCTAGCGCTCTACCACTGAGCTACATCAACTAATTTTTTTAAAACTAATTGTTACAAGTCAGTGGATTGGGTGAGGTAAATGAAATAGACTGGAGTCGAACCAGCTCGGATAAAATCCACTAGGTTTACAGCCTAGCACATAACCGTTCTGTCTCTACTTCGTATAAAATGTGTTATTATAAATAAGTATTATTTATATTTAGTGAATTAAATTGAGTATTTAAATAAAATCGAGAAAACAAAAAATTTTTATCAGGAACTCTTTTACATAAACTATAAGGACAAATTAACTTTTGTAATGAAAAAAAATAATCATTCTTTGAAAAAAAAAAAATATTAACTGTAAACGATAATCTAAATAAATAATGATTATAGTGGTTTTTTAAAAGACTTTTAAAAATTAAAAATTTTAATTCATTTTTTAAAAAAAAAAATTTTAACAATAATTGTGTTTTTTTGAATTTTTTTCTTTTTGCTAACATATATATATATATTACTGACCAAAACTATGTAATAATGAATTAACTTGTGAAATTTTACCAAATCGTCTAATATTGGGGGTTTGTTTAATACGCATACCTCTTCTAGTATATTTATTAAAAACTCTAATTGTATTAAAAAAATTAGCTACATACAACCTATCCCAGCGGTTTGAAAAAAAAATTAAATAATTTTGTCTTTTTAACTTAAAAAAACTACAAAAATCTAATGTATACATAAATTTACATCAATGAGAATGTCCAAAATTAAAAGTAAATTTATTACTTTTCTTAAAATAACGTACACGATAAGCTTTACCTCTTCATATGATTCTAAAATAAAATCTAACAAAACTAGCAACAAAATAGTTTTTAAACAACAAATCATTTTTTTTTAATTTTATTAAATTTATAATAAAAAAAACAGTATTATTTATTTCTTTATAAATTATAGTATCTTTTGTTTGTTTTTTAAATTTTATAGTTTTTAACATTCAAGTCATTCCTCAAAAGAAAATTATAATCATTATAAATCATAATATATTTCAATAATTTTTTATAAAAATTAAAAAAAAACATAAGATTATAAAAAATATGTGTAATATTATTATATTTGTTATGCTTCAATATAAATAAAAAAATAAAAAAATATTTATATTTATTAAAAATATTAAAAACAATAAATAATAAAAATAATAATATTAGATAGAATTAAAACGTTTGTAAAATATTCTAAAAAGTTAAATTTACTATACCTAAACAACAATACATATGTCTTTAATTTTTTTCAAAAAGATAAACTCATTTTATAAAATAATAATTATAATAACCTGAATTAATATTAAAATTAATAATTTTACTAATTGTAAAGTTTCGGTTTTTTTTACAAATTCATTTAAAAAAAAGAAAAAAGAAAAAAATTTTTTTATCATAAAAAAAAACTCTTCTGCAACAAATTTATCTAATAAATAGATAAAATTATTTTGAAAAATTTTTTTAAATATATAATTAACAATATATTTTACAAAATAATCTAAGTAGAATCCAGATTTAATAGTTTTTTGTGCATTATATAAAAATTGCATTTAAACATTAGTTAATTATACTTATGTATATATGTTAAAAAAAATCACATAAATTAAAATTATCTTCATCTATATATTCAATTTCTTTTTTTTTTTTATAAAAAAATAAACTAGTCTCAAAGTATAAATTTAATAATATAATATAATTAAAAAACTCAATACAATAAAGATCTATATGATAACTAAACCTAACATAAGTATTTTTTATATGTAAATATTTAATATTATGATTTTTTATAAAAGTATTAAAATCTCTAAAATATATATTTTTCGATTTAAGTTTGTCAATATTAAAAAAAAAAAAAACTTTGTAAAAATATAAATAAAAAAATCATAAATTAAAAGACAATCATTTGTATTTTTTTTCATGAATAAAAGATGTTCAAACCATAGATGTGTCGATACGATGTAACAATGATAGACTTTTTTGTGCCATATATATATATATATTAAACTATCTATCAATTTCACCAAACACTATATCAATAGTTCCTATTAAAGCAGCTAAATCTGCTAAAAAATGACCTTTTGCTAGTTTAGATAAAAATTGTAAATTAAAATAACTTGGTGATCTTATTTTACATTTTTTAGGTTTATTAGTATTATTACTTAATAATATTGTACCAAATTCACCTTTTGGTGATTCAATATAATTAAATATAATATTTTTTTTAATTGTTAAGCCAGTATGTCATTGTAAAAAATGTTCTATTAAATCTTCCATATAAATATAATTTTTTGTATATAAATTTAAATTTTTATTGATTAATTGTTGATAAATTAAATTATCATTAAATTTATTATTATTAAAATAATTTAACACTATATTAGAAATATTTAAACTTTCACCCATTTCAAGCATACGAATTAAGTATCTATCGTAACAATCACCATTAATACCTATAAAACTTTTTATATTAAAATCGTTATAATTTGAGTAATTATTTTTTTTTGATAATCGTAAATCTTTCTTAAAACCCACACTTCTAGCCATAACACCAGTCAAACTTCAATCAGTAATATTTCTTATATTAATTGTTCCAATATTTATTAATCTTTGTTTTCATATTTTGCTATAAGTTAAAACATTATGCATTTCATTTAAAGTTTTATAACAATTTTTTATAAACTTTAACATATCATTTATTAAATTTTTATCAATAACATAATTAAAATTAAAATGTACTCTATGGAAAGCGGCATGCATTCTCGCTCCGCTAACTCTTTCATAAAATTCCATAATATTTTCTCGCTCCTCAAAAGATCAAAAAATACTAGACATACTTCCTATGTCTAAAGCATGACAAGCTATAGCTAACATATGATTTAAAATTCTTGTTAATTCATCAAAAAGTATTCTAACGTAGTTAGTATGTTTTGAAATATTTTGTATATTTAATAATTTTTCTATAGTTAAACAATAGGCGTGTTCTTGAGTCATCATAGATACATAATCTAATCTATCAAAATAAGGTATTGATTTTTCATAATGTTTTTGTTCCATTAATTTTTCAGTACTTCTATGTAAAAGGCCAACATGAATGTCAGTTTTTTCAATAACTTCATTAGATAGTTGTAATATTAAACGTAAAACGCCATGAGCGGCTGGATGTTGAGGACCAAAATTCAAAATTAATTTTTTATTGTTGTTGTTATTATTTACAGAATTTCAATTAAAGAAAAAACTAAAATTCATAAAAAACAATTATTTAATTTAAGATTTATACCTAAAGTTATTTAATTTTAAAAATTTATTTTTAAAAATTATACTTTGATTATTTAATGTAAAATTATACTTTTTTAAGATAATAAAATAATTTGTTAAAAAATCATATTGAATATTATTATTAGTAGACTCATTTCAATATGATTTTTTTTTTAAAAATTTTGGAAAATTTTTTTTTTGCTGCATTCAAAAAGTATTATCTATTCTTATTGTTCGTAAAATTCAAGAATCTATTTTTGAATTAAGATCTAATTTTTTTATATTTATTTTTTTTAAAAAACTTCAAAAATCTGTATCTATTGGTAATTGATAAATTTGTTTATATTGTATTTTTTTTTTTAAAAAATAAAAATATAAATTTATAAAATCTAATCAAAATGAGTATGGTAATTTAAATTTAAAAGTAAAATAATCAATAATTTCAAATAAATATTTATTTTTATTTTTTAAAAAAAATTTTAAAAAATTATTATATCTTCTAGCGTTTAGTTGTTTTTTTGTAAAAAACGTTCAGTGTACTTTACGTGCATCTCTAAATGTAGTTAATTTTTTGTTTTTAAAATCAAAAAAAAATGTTAAATTTTCTCTATCAATCTCGTCAATGTCACTGCCAGAAACATCGTCTTCAAGATCACATAAATCCTCCTCGAGATCATCTTCATCTTCATCTTCTACACTCTCAAAATAATCATCATCAATACTCTCATTATTTATATCAAAATCTGCTTCAGTATCCAAATAATCATCAATATTATTATCCTCATCACATAAATTATTAGATTCGGTAAAATTTTCAAATTCACTATCATTAATAGTATTAAAATTAATATTATTACCGTAATCTACCAATCCAATATTATCGTTAATTATATTTTCATTAATTTCACTATCTTCTGTATAAATGTTAAAAGAACTATAATCAAACTGATTATTATTACTAAAAATATTATTTTCAAAATAAATATCATCTTCTCTTCAATTTTCGTATAAACTATCATTTACATATGTAGAGTTTTCAATTTTCTTATCATTTTTTAAATTATTAATATAATACAGTTTTATATGTATATTCTCTCAATCAGCATATTTAGTAATTTTTTTATTTTTTAAATAATTGTTAGAGTTAAAATAAGAATGGTTGCTATAATATTTTTTTATATAATCAAAGCATGTATCGTCAACATTCATATAACTAGTATAAATATCAGTCACATAATTATCGAATAAATATGCAAATCTATCTATATTAGAAAGATCATCGCCACCTATATCGTCATCTATATCGTCATCATTTAATTTTACATTATTTTTTTTTTTTACCTCATCATCATCTAAGTCTTCATCATCTAAGTCAATATTATTAATAGTTTCAGCTTTAAAGTCTTTATATAAATTTTTAAAATTTATATAATTTTTAGTATCCATTTTAGAAGTTAATATGATATTGTCAATAATATCATCAATATCATTATTGAAGTCATAATTACAGTTTACCTCTAAACTATCTTCATCTAAATTATCATAAATGTTTTCGACAACATTATAATTTATTTTTTTTAAACTAGGATTTTTATTATAAAAATTAAAATCGTCATTAATTAATTGAAAGTTATAATTGTGTCCAGGTTTTTCATTATTTTTTATATCTAGTAGTACTGCATTTAATCTTTCTTTAGTATAATTTTGAAAATATTTAAAATAAGGTGTTAAACGTATTTCATAATCAAGATCATAACTTTCATTTACTAAATAAATATAACGTAATTTAAGATTAATAAATCAAAAAATATTATCATCAATTTGATATTTATTATAATTTAATCAGAAACCACTTTTATTAATAAAAGAATTACTAACATCAAATATTAATAAATTATTTGTATCTTCTAATATTGGTATATTTACAATAATATCTTCTTTAATTTTTTTTTTAGGTATAATATCTTCTTTAATTTTTTTTTTAGGTATAATATCTTCTTTAATTTTTTTTTTAGGTATAATATCTTCTTTAATTTTTTTTTTAAGTATAATATCTTCTTTAATTTTTTTTTTAGGTATAATATCTTCTTTAATTTTTTTTTTAGGTATAATATCTTCTTTAATTTTTTTTTTAGGTATAATATCTTCGCGATCATAATCTAATTTATCTACAACTTTATATAAACTATCTTCCATTAAATTTAATGCTTTTTTTTTTTTTAATTTTTCAACATCTTTTCAAAATCTAGCTTTTTTTTTTTGTTCTTCAAAATATTCATTAGTATATTCATCAGTTGTTTTTAATTCTTTTTTGTTATCTAAATCTTGAGATATTTTCCATACAACATGTGTAAATTTATCAGCACCTCTTGCATTCGCATAACCTTGTCTTTCATAAAAATTGTCATCTATATCTATACTATATTCATCACGAGAATTTGGATTTAAAACCTCATCAGAATCTTCATCATAACCATCATCAAGATGTTTATCAAAATGATTATATGAGTTTTTATACATATTTTTTACGATGTACATGCTATCATCAACGTCTTCTTCAACTTCTTCAATAACATTCTCCACAATATCACTTCCATCGACATCATTTTCATTCACATCCTCATCTTCATCAACTTCACTAATTTTAATATTATTTATAAGAAAATCTTCATTATTTATTTTATAATCGTCACTAGTATCACTACAGAAATTACTTATAATATTTTCACCCGCATTATCGCTGGACGAATTACTTGAATTATTATCACTACTAGTATCACTAGAGAAATTATCTGTTGTATTGTATTCAGCCTTCAAATATTTATATTTTTTTTTACTACTATTGTGATAATAGCCGTCGTCATCTTCATCAAACTCATCTTTACAATCCTCTAATATATGTACAAGATCTATATCAATTTTACATTTTTTTTTATTTTTACCCATAGAATACTCTACATATTCAATAGAATCAGGATCCTCATCATCACCATCATCATCCATATCTTCAGGAATTGATGCATAGTATTCCTCCTCTCGTATATCTTCTCTTATACTTTCTAGTATTTCGTCAATTATTTCTTCTATTATTTCTTCTTCTTCTGACATATTCTCGATTAACGTAAGATTATTTAATGAAGTATCACCACTATATACTTTTTTTGCCATATTATTAAATAAATAAACACTTCTATTACTAAAGTCTTCTATATTATTGTTATTTTCATCTAAAATTTCTACGTCATCTGTAGAAACAGCTTCATATTCATAAACTGATTGAAATATTAAAGAAAATAATAAAAACCATGTTTGCTTAAAACTAATTAAAGTATAAGTACAATTATCCTTTAAATCTATATTAAATTCTTTTTCAAAACAATTTAATAATTCTATAAACAATCATATAGGTTTAGTAAATCATTTGAGGTTGTTTTCCGAATTATTTTTCGAATTATTTATTATATTTAATTTTTTATTAAAATTTTCTATAAAATTATGTTTTTGGTTTAAAACTAAAAATATACTTTTTATATCTAACAATTCTGTAAAATAGTTAAATTTAAAATATTTTTTTACAAATTTATTATCTAAACTTCAAATATAATTAGTTGAAGGTTTATTTAAAAAAATATTGACATTATCTATAATATCTGTAAAAAAAAATTCTTTATTAAAATGATATAAATTTTTTGATAAATTTTTATTGTTTTTAAAATTTTTGTTAAAAAAAAAACTTTCTTTAATTAAATTTGTGTCATCAGAATTAACACTAATTCTAAAATTATTAGTAATAAGATTTTTTTTCATATTTATAATAAAATTTTCCCAATTTATAATAATTTTTTTAGTTTTAAGAATAATTTTATTAAGTTTAGTGATATTTCTAAATTTAATATTTATTAAATTTTTAGTATGTTTTTTTTTTTTTAAATTATTTATAAAATCAAAATTATTTTTTGTTTCAATAATGATATAATTACTAAAGAAATTTTTAATAAAATTAAAATCTTTTTTAGTAATGTAGTCTTCATCTACTGATATTATACTATTGCAGTCATTATCGATATTATTATTTGGATTAATAAAATTATTTATATCAAGAACACCATTTATTGTTTTTTTATCAACAACTTTCTTGTTAAAAATTGCATCATTATTTATTTGATTTTTAAAATTAATATCTTCCGTTTCAACAACCTCATTTATATCATTAATAATACTCTCATCTAACTCTTCTAATTTGTTATTGCTAAAATCCTCGGTTAATTCAAAATTTAAAAAAATTTCATCGTCATTATCATCATCGTTTATATCACTATCTTCACTAAAATCATGCATATTTGTATAAAAATTTAATAAATGTTTATCCATTGTATTTTTTGTTAAAAATAAAAAATTAAATATAGAAAATTCTTTTATACTTGTATCTACAAAGTTAATATCACTAATTTCAGTATAATCTATTATATTCATAGATACAGTATCAGATATATAATTTTTTATTTTTTTAAAAAAAAGAAAGTTAAAAGTAGTTGTTATATTTTTTACTTTATTTTTAAATGATCATATTTTTTTTACAAATTTAATTTTTTTTTTTAAGTATTCTTGTGTTGTAGTAAAAGATTCATTAAATGTTACATGAAATTTATTATTATTGTAAAATCTATATAAAATTTTATCATCTTTATTCTTTATAATTTTTTTAAAAAAACTTAAAAGATATTTATTAAAAATAAAATTAGAAGTTTTTTTTTCAATTTTTTTTTTTAATAAATTTTGATATAAATTAAAATATGATATTTTTATGCTTCAATTTTTTTTTTTAAAAAATTTAAATTGAACTGTTTTACCTTTAGATCTACCTCTACGAAATCTAAAATCAGTTAAATTACTAAGTCTAAATATATATATTGGTATTAGAAATTTAGAAGATTCCAATTCGTCTTCTAGCATGATTTTATAAAGTCTGAAACCAAAACTATCTTTTTGATTTCAACTATATTCTATGTTTTTATTTATTAAATTGTGTTTACTTATTTTATCTATAGAAATTTTATTCATATTATCTAAATATTCATCTTCATCAGAATTAAGTTCGTAGTCATTAAAATCATTATTATTAT
>Ga0302280_1003460_pt1 | contig 11400 bp, 4 predicted proteins | sample III_Fen_E1_1_FD_198771 | JGI IMG/M metagenome (GOLD analysis project Ga0302280, IMG submission 198771) | Peat permafrost microbial communities from Stordalen Mire near Abisko, Sweden - III_Fen_E1_1 | ecosystem: Environmental > Terrestrial > Soil > Wetlands > Permafrost | place: Sweden: Abisko...
TAGAGTTGTTGTTTTTTCTGTTAGTGCAAAGATAGCTAATAAGGAAAGAAAATCAATTAAAAGACAGGATATATTCAACAAATCTAATTTGCATAAGGTTTATAGTGAGAAAGAATACAGATTTTGATATTTTGAGATTTTTAAAAAGGAGGAAAGTATTCAGTTAATAGACCGGTGAATCGAATAATGGTAAATTTAGAAGGTATCGTAAATTAATAGTAAAGTGTACGAAAAAGAGCAAATAAATGAATCTGTCCTTGACAAATAGAAAATGGACTTAAACATTAAAATAAACCTCATTCGATTCAGAACTAACAGGATAAACGAATCGAAACAAACCATGCTTATTTATTTCACACGCCTTTAAGTCCTGATTTAGATTTGGAATCATGAGAGTTGCTTTCAACAATATATTGGTAGAAATTACTCATTACTCTTATGAAAAACTTTTTTATTTCAAAAATCAATAATTATGGTTGCTTTACTCGTCCATTGACGGTATGACAATAATCAATTAAGTTAACTGTATTACATGAAAAAAGGCGAGTTGCCCCGCCTTAAATGTTTTCACAACGGAATAATCCTTATTGTGATTAGCTTCAAAAATTGTACAGCAAAGATATTAAATAAAAATAAACTATCAAATGTTTTGTTTAATAAAATAAATCTTTTAACTTTATAGCTTCTTATTAACCATGTAAAACATAAATATTATGAAGAAGATATTGGGATTGGATTTAGGAACAAATAGTATTGGATGGGCTTTGGTAAATGAAGTTGATGATAATAAAAAAGAGATTTTAGGAATCGGAAGCCGAATAATTCCCATGAGCCAGGATATTTTAGGAAAGTTTGATAGTGGTAATTCAATTTCTCAAACCGCAGATCGTACAGGATTTAGAGGTGTACGCCGGCTTCGGGAAAGACATTTACTTCGCCGCGAAAGATTGCATAGAGTATTGCATATTATGGGCTTTCTACCAAAACATTATGAAAAAAACATAGATTTTGAAAACAAACTAGGCAAGTTCATTTCCGATACAGAACCTAAATTGGTTTGGAAAGATAATGGGAATAAGGGTTTTGAGTTTATCTTTAAATCTTCATTTAATGAAATGATAGAAGAATTTAAAACAACACAACCACAACTTTTCGAAAACGACAAACTCATTCCATATGATTGGACAATCTATTATCTTCGTAAAAAAGCAATAACAAAAAAAATAGAAAAAGAAGAATTAGCTTGGTTATTACTCAACTTTAATCAAAAAAGAGGATATTATCAGTTGCGTGGTGAGGAGGAAGAAATAAATCCAAATAAATTAGTAGAATTTCATTCATTAAAAGTGGTTGAAGTAACTGAGGATGAACTACAAAAAGGCAAAACTGATATTTGGTATAGTTTATTGTTAGAAAATGGTTGGATTTACAGACGATCCAGTAAAACACCGTTATTCGATTGGAAAGAAAAAACTAAAGACTTTATTGTAACTACAGATTTAAATAACGATGGAACAGTCAAGGAAGATAAGGATGGAAAAGAAAAACGATCTTTTCGTGCCCCTTCAGAAGATGATTGGACTTTATTAAAAAAGAAAACAGAATCGGATATAGAGAAAAGCAAAGGGACAGTCGGTAGTTATATTTTTGATGCGCTCTTGCAAAATCCGCTTCAGAAAATCAATGGTAAATTGGTCCGTACCATTGAACGCAAATATTATAAACAAGAATTAAAAACTATATTAGAAAAGCAGAAAGAGTTTCATATTGAATTAAACAATGTAGAATTGTACAATGCTTGTCTCGAAGAACTCTACGGAAACAATGAAGCACATCGAATGAGTAATGCAAACCGAGATTTTACTTATTTATTTTTGAATGACATCATTTTCTATCAACGACCTCTAAAAAGTAAAAAATCGTTGATTAGTAATTGTACATATGAATCACGAACCTATATCGATAAAGAGACCGGTGAAAGGAAGACAAACCCTATAAAATGTATCGCAAAGACACATCCACTTTATCAGGAATTTCGTTTATGGCAATTTATTCAAAATCTACGGATTTATGAACGGAAAACTGATTCTGATGTAACGTTTGAATTCTTGAAATCAGAAAATGATTATGTAGCTCTTTTCGATTGGTTGAATGATAAAAAAGAGATTAAACAAGACAACTTATTGACAACTTATTTCAAAATAAAAAAGAAAAAAGGTGATGAAAGACTATCTCATCGTTGGAACTATGTCGAAGAAAAAGAATATCCTTGCAATGAAACAAGAGCTCAAATTCTCAATAGGCTTTTAAAAGTAAATCATGTATCTGAAAAATTTTTAGACAAAGAAATTGAGATTGCATTGTGGCATATACTCTATTCAGTTGAAGACAAATTAGAAATAGAGAAAGCCTTGAAATCTTTTGCGATAAAAAATGAATTAGGAGACAACTTCGTTGAGATATTCAAAAAATTTCCACCCTTTAAAAAAGAATATGGTGCGTATTCTGAAAAAGCGATAAAGAAGTTATTACCATTGATGCGAATGGGCAGATACTGGGATGAAGGTTCTATTATGGCCTACACAAAAAAAAGAATTGAATCTATCACAGAAAGATTACAATCCATACATTACGATGCTTCTCTTATTGATACAATTTCAGATGACAGTATTCCAAAACAAGTACTAAAAAGTTTTATAAATTGTAGCAATCCATATTCAGGCATCAATACTTATCAGGCTTGTTATGCTGTTTATGGAAGACATTCTGAATCAGGTGACATGCAACAATGGAAAACGCCTGCTGATTTAGAGAAATATATAAAAGAATTCGAACAACATTCTTTACGAAATCCAATAGTAGAGCAAGTAATTACTGAAACTCTACGTGTAGTTAAAGATATTTGGAAACAATATGGACGTTTTACTGAAATACATATCGAGTTAGGACGAGAAATGAAAAATTCGGCAGATAAACGAGCCAGAATGACTGCACAAATATCTGAAAATGAAAACTCCAATTTACGTATTAAATACCTTTTAGCTGAGCTTATCAACCACAATGATGTGGAAAATGTTCGTCCATATTCACCAAGCCAGCAAGAGATTTTGAGAATATATGAAGAAGGTGTTTTAAATTCAGGTATCGAAATCCCTGAAGACATTGCCAAAATAGCCAAAACAAATCAACCTTCAAAATCAGATCTTATACGCTACAAGCTATGGCTGGAACAGAAGTACCGTTCACCTTATACCGGTGAAATAATTCCGCTTGGTAAGCTTTTTACATCGGCTTATGAAATTGAACATGTTATTCCTCAATCACGCTATTTTGATGATTCAATGAGCAACAAGGTAATTTGCGAAGCTGAAGTAAATAAAGAGAAGGACAATGCGCTTGGTTATGAGTTTATTAAAAATAACGAAGGAAAGATTATAGAACTGAGCTATGGCAAAAGGGTTAAGATCTTCACGATTACTCAATATGAAGATTTCGTTAAACAGTATTACAGCAAGAGTCGTAGTAAAATGAAAAAGCTCTTAATGGAAGATATTCCTGAAGATTTTGTTCAACGACAACTTAATGACACCCGTTACATTAGTAAAGTAGTAAAAGGCCTTTTATCCAACATTGTTCGGGAAGATGGAGAATTAGAAGCTACTTCAAAAAATGTTATATCGTGTACCGGAGGTATTACTACAATTTTAAAACAGGATTGGGGATTAAATGATGTTTGGAATAGCATTGTAACACCACGTTTTGAACGTATTAACGAACTGACAAACAGTAATAGTTTTGGTCAATGGACAAACAAAGAAGGCAAACGCGTTTTTCAAACAGAAATGCCACTTGAACTTCAGAAAGGTTTTAATAAGAAACGTATTGATCATCGTCACCATGCGATGGATGCATTGGTAATAGCGTGTGCTACACGTAACCATATCAATTATTTAAATAATGAATCGGCTAAACCTTCTGCAAAGGTTAGTAGATATGAATTAAAAAGCAAATTATGTTACAAATCCAAAACAGACGATAATGGCAACTACAAATGGCAATTTTATAAACCCTGGGATACTTTCACTCAAGATGCTAAAACGGCATTTGAAAATATAGTTGTTAGCTTCAAACAGAATCTACGGGTAATAAATAAAACTCTAAATAAATATCAAAGCTATGAGAATGGAAAGAAAACTATAAAAATACAAGAAAAGGGAGAAAGTTGGGCAATCCGTAAATCATTGCATAAAGATACCGTTGCGGGGGTTGTAAATCTAAGGTTAAAAAAAATAGTTAATCTCTCAGCAGGGATTGATCTATGGGAAATGCTAGTAGAAAAAAGCCTAAAAACCAAAATTAAGCAATTGTTAAACGAAGGTTTTGATAAAAATAAAATTCATAAGTTCTTTGTTGCACAGGAATACAAATGGATGAATAAGGAAATATCAAAAGTTGAAGTTTACTATTTTACAAATGATAAAGAGATACAAGTTGCTTTGCGGATAAATTTAGATGTTTCTTTCAACAGTAAAAGGATAGAAAGCATCACTGACACCGGAATTCAAAAAATATTGTTGAATCATTTATCTAATTATAATGAAGAAAAAGATGGGAAAATCGTTGAGCATCCTGAATTAGCATTTTCATCGGAATGCATTGAAGAAATGAATAAGAATATTGTACTATTAAACAAGGGTAAAAATCACCAACCAATTATAAAAGTTCGAACTTATGAGCCAAAAGGAAATAAGTTTAATGTGGGTACAAGTGGTAATAAAATCGATAAATACGTTGAATCAGCCAAGGGAACTAATCTTTTCTTTGCGATTTATGCCGACGAAGAAGGAAAACGAAGCTTCGAAACAATCCAACTTAATATTGTAATAGAAAGACTTAAACAGGGATTAAGTGAAGTTCCTGAGACAAATGAAAAAGGATATAAACTTGTATTTCATTTATCGCCTAATGATTTAGTGTATTTACCTACTATTGAAGAAATTAGAACTAATTCAAAAGAAGTTGAAGATAAAAATCGTATTTATAAAATTGTTAGCTTTACTGGAAATAGATTATATGCAGTTCAACAAAACATTGCAACAACAATTGTTGATAAAGTAGAATTTACTCTACTTAATAAATTGGAATTTGAAATTGAAAATAATTTATCGATTAAACAATACTGTATAAAACTCAAAGTTGATCGTTTAGGGAATATATCTTTATAATCAATAATACTACCAATACTTGATTCAAGTGATCAAATTTTCAATCAATCCAATGGATTTAACAATAAATTTTGCTATCAATAATTTGTTTGTATTTAAAATGTCGTTTACTTTCAACTTTTCCAAAGTTTCTTTTGACTTTGGAAAAGTTTATTAAAAAGAAAGTACAGGATGAGGTTGTTTGAAGGACATTGTCCTTAATCCAATGTCCTGATTGAATATGATGTTAAAAGGGTTATCCAAAAGAATTATCAAGAATATTAAAATAGTTGTTTTAACCTGGAACTTTTCCAAAGTAAAAAAGAAACTTTGGAAAAGTAAATCTAACAACAGCTTGTATGGAAGCACTACAGCCTAATATCAGTTATCACATTTTCAACCATGCAAATGGATTTGAGAATGTATTTCGGGAAGATGAAAACTTCCGTTTTTTCCTTGAAAAATATCGTTTGTTTATTTCACCTATTGCTGAAACTTATGCTTATTGTTTATTGCCAAATCATTTTCACTTAGTTATTAGAATACGTAAACGTGAAGTGATTGAAGAATTGATCCGAACTAAAAATAACTTTTCCAACCTTTCGGACTTTGGAAAAGTTTCTATATCTGACGATGAAATTGAAAAATATTTATCCAGACAGTTTTCAAGTCTTTTTAGTAGCTATGCTCAATCGTTTAACAAAATGTATAAACGTATGGGTTCACTTTTTATTAAAAACTTTAGAAGGGAACCTATCCTGAACAAAGAGCATTTTATCAACACAATTATTTATACACATCGTAATCCTATTCATCATGGTTTTTGTACAAGTTATTACGAATGGGGATATACTTCGTTTAATGAAATAACGGAGATGAAAAGTGATTTAATTGAGGTTGAAAAGACTTTAAAGATCTTTGAAAGTAAAGACCGGTTTATTGAAAAACATCTGATAAATCTTGATAAATTTTATCACACTTACGATCTGGAAACAAGTTGAACTTTTCCAAAGTTTGGAACTTTGGAAAAGTTAAATATAAAATACATGATTAAACGCACACTTTACTTTGGAAATCCTGCTTATCTGAGTATGAAGAATGCTCAACTGGTAATTCATATCCCGGAAGCTAACGGTATGGATGATAAAACAGGGAACAATACCATACCCATTGAAGATATTGGTGTAATAATTTTAGATCACAACCAACTAACGATCACGCATGGATTAATGGAAGCTTTGTTAGCGAATAACTGTGCGATGATAACCTGTGACAGCAGCAGAATGCCTGTTGGATTACAACTTCCGTTAAGTGGCAATACGATTCAAAGTGAACGTTTTCAATCTCAACTCGTTGCTTCTGTCCCACTCCTCAAACAACTCTGGCAACAAACCATTCAGGCTAAAATAACAAATCAGGCCTATGTATTACATTCAAAAAGAAAAGTAGTTGTAAAAAATATGCTTGCCTGGGTATCCGTAGTAAAAAGCGGTGATACAAATAATCTGGAAGCAAGAGCAGCAGCTTATTATTGGGCTAATCTATTCCCGGAATTACCTAATTTCAGAAGAGGAAGAGAAGGAATGCCACCCAATAATCTTCTAAATTACGGATATGCAATCTTACGTGCAGTTGTCGCCCGGTCATTAGTTGCCAGTGGATTATTACCAACATTTGGCATACATCATCATAACAGGTATAATGCCTATTGTCTGGCAGATGATATTATGGAGCCCTACCGACCATTTGTGGATAGACTGGTCATTGAAATAATGGAGAATGAAAAAGACATATCCGAACTTACAAAGTCCATAAAAATCAGATTACTCAACATTCCGGTACTAGATGTCATGATAAATAATCAACGAAGTCCTTTAATGATTGCTGTAGGTATTACTACAACTTCACTTTCAAAATGCTATTCCGGTGAAACTCGTAAGATTATTTACCCTGGTTTTGATGATTAACTTATCCAATTCGACCTACCTTTCCAATCGAACAACTTTTCCAAAGTTCGGAACTTTGGAAAAGTTTCGCCGATTGAAGAAAAAAAATGATACGTTTTAGCGAATATAGAATTATGTGGGTATTGGTATTATTCGATTTGCCGACTGAAACTAAGAAAGAAAAGAAGGCATACACCGATTTCCGCAAGAAACTGATAACGGATGGGTTTACCATGTTTCAGTTTTCAATTTACTTGCGACATTGTCCCAGTCGTGAAAATGCAGATGTTCATATAAAAAGGGTAAAAACCAATTTACCGGAAGCAGGTCAAGTTGGAATATTATGTATTACCGATAAACAATTCGGACAAATGGAACTCTTTCAGGGAAAGAAAGAAAAAGCAGTATCAACTCCAAACCTACAATTAGAACTTTTCTAAAAACAAAAATCCCGCCTTCCAGCGGGATTTCAGTTTTATAAACAACTCGTTTTTTATTTGTAATTTTCCTTACAACTCTTTGAATTAGTTCAAGTTATAAACAACGCGTTGTTTATAATGTCAAAGATACAATTTTTTGAAAGCTAATCACAACTTGTCAGCGTGGGTAAGAAAGAATTACAGTGTTGTTTATAATGTCAAAGATACAATTTTTTGAAAGCTAATCACAACAAAACGTGACATCACAGCAGGAGGCGTAACGTTGTTTATAATGTCAAAGATACAATTTTTTGAAAGCTAATCACAACAATGGGCTTAGAGACACATATAGGTTAAGAGTTGTTTATAATGTCAAAGATACAATTTTTTGAAAGCTAATCACAACATAGTTCGTGTAGTAGTATGAAATGGCAGGGTTGTTTATAATGTCAAAGATACAATTTTTTGAAAGCTAATCACAACGGAACGACAGTATTTAATTTCAATGTTGCAGTTGTTTATAATGTCAAAGATACAATTTTTTGAAAGCTAATCACAACTGCCTTACAAGTATTGATTGAATGCTGAATGTTGTTTATAATGTCAAAGATACAATTTTTTGAAAGCTAATCACAACTAGAGTACTTGTGCGAGGTATTTCGATTCTGTTGTTTATAATGTCAAAGATACAATTTTTTGAAAGCTAATCACAACTAAGGTCCCCTTTTCATGGTTCTAAACTTTGTTGTTTATAATGTCAAAGATACAATTTTTTGAAAGCTAATCACAACATGTATTCGTTTCCGTCAACTGAAATCATCGTTGTTTATAATGTCAAAGATACAATTTTTTGAAAGCTAATCACAACGTTCCGGCAATTCCAAAAGTCGTAAGTGACGTTGTTTATAATGTCAAAGATACAATTTTTTGAAAGCTAATCACAACTCGGGAGCAAAGGATTAAGAAATTTAGTGGTTGTTTATAATGTCAAAGATACAATTTTTTGAAAGCTAATCACAACCGTTTACACCCAATCTTAATTTTATCGCCGGTTGTTTATAATGTCAAAGATACAATTTTTTGAAAGCTAATCACAACTGATAATTAAGAGTTCTTTTTCATAAGGCTGTTGTTTATAATGTCAAAGATACAATTTTTTGAAAGCTAATCACAACCCGAGTCCGGTACCAAACTTTGTGGCCATGGTTGTTTATAATGTCAAAGATACAATTTTTTGAAAGCTAATCACAACTAGATTGAAAAGGTTTTTATAAGATGTATGGTTGTTTATAATGTCAAAGATACAATTTTTTGAAAGCTAATCACAACCACAAAACATAATCGTAGTATTTATAATTTGTTGTTTATAATGTCAAAGATACAATTTTTTGAAAGCTAATCACAACTAAACTTCTATGTATGGTTTGCTTTGGTTGGTTGTTTATAATGTCAAAGATACAATTTTTTGAAAGCTAATCACAACTGTCAGAGAAGAGTAGATGCAGCTATGATTGTTGTTTATAATGTCAAAGATACAATTTTTTGAAAGCTAATCACAACCGGGTTGACGGCTGAGGTTGATGACGATGTGTTGTTTATAATGTCAAAGATACAATTTTTTGAAAGCTAATCACAACTTTTCGGCTATCTTTTAACATTGCTTTAGGTTGTTTATAATGTCAAAGATACAATTTTTTGAAAGCTAATCACAACGCGTTTTCTCTCGAAAGAATGGAGCCACGTGTTGTTTATAATGTCAAAGATACAATTTTTTGAAAGCTAATCACAACTGGATGGTGAGTATACAGTTTTACGGAGCGTTGTTTATAATGTCAAAGATACAATTTTTTGAAAGCTAATCACAACGATTGAGCGAACTGGCATCCAAGATGATTGGTTGTTTATAATGTCAAAGATACAATTTTTTGAAAGCTAATCACAACTCCGAAACAATTCTACCTTTTCCAGATTTAGTTGTTTATAATGTCAAAGATACAATTTTTTGAAAGCTAATCACAACTGTTGTTCCACTTGCAACAAAAGTAGAATTGTTGTTTATAATGTCAAAGATACAATTTTTTGAAAGCTAATCACAACACTATTCACATCATTAAGATTTTCAGATGTGTTGTTTATAATGTCAAAGATACAATTTTTTGAAAGCTAATCACAACAGCAGGGATGCCTACTCGAAAATAACAAAAGTTGTTTATAATGTCAAAGATACAATTTTTTGAAAGCTAATCACAACAGCCACTTTAAACACCGTTTTCCTTCCGGAGTTGTTTATAATGTCAAAGATACAATTTTTTGAAAGCTAATCACAACTATTCGGATATGCAAACCGTGAAGATATGTGTTGTTTATAATGTCAAAGATACAATTTTTTGAAAGCTAATCACAACACATCACCACAAAGCACGTTGGAGAATTTAGTTGTTTATAATGTCAAAGATACAATTTTTTGAAAGCTAATCACAACAAGAGAATAGGGAACACCGCAATCAATAAGGTTGTTTATAATGTCAAAGATACAATTTTTTGAAAGCTAATCACAACGGAATTGTCACACTGTCATTTTTTCGTGATGTTGTTTATAATGTCAAAGATACAATTTTTTGAAAGCTAATCACAACATTATCAACCAATTTTAAACCGTGCTTATTGTTGTTTATAATGTCAAAGATACAATTTTTTGAAAGCTAATCACAACACATATCACGAAGACCGTCCACAGTTGTTCGTTGTTTATAATGTCAAAGATACAATTTTTTGAAAGCTAATCACAACTAAAACTACTACGAATATTTACCATATCATGTTGTTTATAATGTCAAAGATACAATTTTTTGAAAGCTAATCACAACCCCTATCCGTAAGGTCCCCGTAGGCGAATTGTTGTTTATAATGTCAAAGATACAATTTTTTGAAAGCTAATCACAACCGTTTCGTTCTGTATGTCGCGCAATGCTGTGTTGTTTATAATGTCAAAGATACAATTTTTTGAAAGCTAATCACAACCATTGTCTTGCCCCAACGCGAACCTATATAGTTGTTTATAATGTCAAAGATACAATTTTTTGAAAGCTAATCACAACAGAAGTGTAAAGCGCATTTGCATAAGTCTTGTTGTTTATAATGTCAAAGATACAATTTTTTGAAAGCTAATCACAACTAATTCGGCTCCGTCTGAAATTTTTAATTTGTTGTTTATAATGTCAAAGATACAATTTTTTGAAAGCTAATCACAACGTTACTCTTAGAACAACTTTTGACAGTGTAGTTGTTTATAATGTCAAAGATACAATTTTTTGAAAGCTAATCACAACGGAAAATTCATCTCTGACATTTTACCCGTTGTTGTTTATAATGTCAAAGATACAATTTTTTGAAAGCTAATCACAACTGCAGCTCGTTCTGTCACCTTAGTTACAAGTTGTTTATAATGTCAAAGATACAATTTTTTGAAAGCTAATCACAACGGCCAGGTTCGCGTGGTTCGCCGAATCCTGGTTGTTTATAATGTCAAAGATACAATTTTTTGGAACTAATCACAACAAGAAGGAATTAATAAAGTGCCATATTTAGAATTGACACACTGTTTTACAATTTCAAAATGTAATATTAAACAATACGCTATCCATTTTAAGACTCAAGCAACTGAATTTCAGTCTGTCACTTTGGCCGTAGCAGTCATAATGTATTTTGAACTCTACACTGAACTAAAAACCTTGTCAACTCGTTTACAAATTCGTATCTTTGCAAGTTAATTCAAAACATGTTTTTTACTTATTATAATTAGTCTTGACAACAAAAACGAACATACATCCC
>Ga0302280_1003461_pt1 | contig 11398 bp, 4 predicted proteins | sample III_Fen_E1_1_FD_198771 | JGI IMG/M metagenome (GOLD analysis project Ga0302280, IMG submission 198771) | Peat permafrost microbial communities from Stordalen Mire near Abisko, Sweden - III_Fen_E1_1 | ecosystem: Environmental > Terrestrial > Soil > Wetlands > Permafrost | place: Sweden: Abisko...
GCGATTGGTCTGTTCTTCTCCTAATTATCCACTTTCCTCTCCTTACTTGCGGGTTTCCCTTCCTTTGGGAAACACAGAAGACAAAGATCTCTATTTCATACTTTGATCACTACTACTGATTTGAGTCTGATAAAGAAGTGGTCTGGCTGTAACCTGGACTGTCGTGGTTGAGTATGGTTCGATAATGTGAAATCCTAACTTATCAAATAATATTTAATCTAAAGCTTCATACACATTTTTGTAAGTTTAATCTAAGGCCTCTAGGCGAAATAGATGGTCAAATATAACTGTTTTAACTGTTAATTTTTTATACCCCTCAGGTAGTATATAATCTGGATTATCCAGCAATTTTTGATTTATTTCTTTAAGTTATTAAGGCTTGGCTGTTTGTATAGATTCGTTAGAATCAAATATTTTCTCATCAATTTTATGTTCCTGAGCGTGCTACCTAAATTTATCGATGATTAGTTGAAACATATCGGAAATAGGATGACTTCTCATATCTTTTGGAGGGCGACTGAACATTATAAGTGCAGCTTGAATGATGAAATTTTAAAAGACTTCGTAGTCTAGAACTGAGGAGTCCTTGTATTATTTCTTAAGAAGAGCATTTATTTTTTGAACAATGTACTGCACTTACCTCCCAGTTATATACTGGTCAAGCTCATGATCTCGAAGCAGTTTGGTAATATTGGCTGTCTGCATAAGGTTAGCTTTTTCTGATATATCATCAAAGAGCCTGATTGTGTTTGGCCTTAATTTTCCACCATAATTATTATAGTAGACTTTTAGTATTTTGGCATATTTTTTAATGAGATACTCTAAGGCCTTGACATCTCGTTCTTATTAATGATCAGGATGGTAGAAGGGAAGATAGGAAAAATCAGTGGCTGTATCTTGCTGTTGTTCCTTCTCCTTTGAGTTAAATTCATAGATGCAGTTGACACTGGACTCTTTGTTTATTTTAATGCCTTTTTATAATATTTTCAGTGTAAATTTACGCCTTAATTCTTATTTCCGTTACTAGTCTGCTATTTTCTTTTATTATTATAGAGAAAGCTTTGCCATCCTTTCGAGGTATGCTTTCGTGTATTTTTATAGTCCCTTTTGCACATCAGACGATATTTTGGAAGGATTCGATAAGTTAAGCAGCAGATCTCTTTTTTTTACTAAAAGGGATGCATCGCTGCTCACTCTATTTTTGGCATCGACCTCTTTATAACGAAACAAATCGTTTCTTTAAATTTTCTCTTTGGAGTCAATCCTTTTATCTTTAGGATCTGTCTTTGTTTTATTTTAATTTTTGGATTATTCAACCAACATCTTTGCATCACTTTCATATAATTTCCTTAAGTCCGCCTAATCACCCAATAAAAGCATTATCCTTTTTATTCCCCTGGCCTGGTCTTTATTTTTTGCTTCTGCCTCAATAAAACTATAGCAAATGAGTGGTTCCATCGCCTTGTTGAGTTGCTAATTCCGAAGAGAAATGATGTTGGCCAGGATGTCCTAAATTTAATGATTTTTAATTTTGTAAAAGACGTTGGTACTATCAAGTTTGATGGTTCCATCAATTAAAGATTTCATGTAGTTAAGCTTGCGTAGGTTGGCGTAGTAAACTGCCAAACTCACCTTTACAAACTTGACTGTTAAATCGAAAATAATCTTTGTTGACTAAAATTTTGTAATAATAGCCTCTATAATATTGGAAATGTGGAAGCTATAACCCAGTTACTCTACAAATATTTTAGTCAGCAAGTTGTAAAGTTTAAGAGCTAACTTTTAGTCAATGCTCCCCACAGAAATTTACATTATGGACAATTACAGTTGGCCAATCAAAGTTGTTGTTGCCTAATAGCGTCCGAGGATGGCCTCCACTATAGAAGAGCATGGAATTGATGGAAATATGTCAATCATTTGTATAAAATTAAGCAAATAGTTCTGTGATTCATCCTCATTCAAAGAGTTGCGGTATCTTTCAACTGCTACCCTTAAGAATTGAGGAGCCAAAGCATTTTTCTTTTTGGCCAATAATTGCAAGAAGGCGAAGAGAAGGTTTGAATGTATGATGATGTCGCTTCTCCTGGAAAGGCTAAGAGAACTAAAATTGTCCACCATCTTGGAAATATTATCATTATTGTTTGAAAAATAGGGATAATTTGATTCGGCTATTTTTAACAGAAATGAAGCTGCATTTATGAATAGTTCTGAATTCTTTATATTCTCAATGCATGTCTACATAAACTACTGTAATTTGAATAACTAATATATCTCATGCACTTGGCCTTCCTCTTCGGCTAGCCTCAATATTTCCATCATAAGCAGAATTGTTTCACTAAAACTGCCATTGGTCATGAAAAGAATCAGCATATTCTTGTTGTACCCCAGTATTTATGTTAAGCTTTTTATCACCAAGGCCAACTGAACTCCGTGACGCCTCAAACACAAAATCATTGTTGCCATCAGCTCATTCTTTACAATTTCATACTTACCCTCATTATTTTTTGTGAACTCAGTTAGTAATGATAGGCTTGCCTCACTAACAATCAAGTACTTGGAAATGAGGCCAGGCTTAATGGATTTGAGAAAAAATATTTAATTCTCTTTGTTTTTGCAGAAGGTATTAACTTGAGGTAGAAGATGTAGAAATTCTTCCAACATGGCGGCGACTGGTCTGTAGTCATCTTTGAAGCCTTTTGCGAGTATATGGGCTAAGTATTTACTGTCGTTGGAGAGCAGTGCAACTGCCTACTTCACACTAAAGTCAAAATATTTCACGATCACCAGGATAAAAAGTTCCAACAGGGACCGAGCAGATCTGGGATCACCCCTGGTATCGATCTTGCTGAGGTTGACTTCAACTGTGTTAGTTTAAACATACCCTCTTCACGACTGCGATCTGCATACTCTTTAAGATAGTGAAGGATACTGTAGACGCATTTGTCATCTCCTCCTATTATCTTACCCTTATCTTGCTGTGTCACATTAATTCCCAGCTTATCAAGTTATGCACTAGGTTACTCATTTTATACATTATTGTGTTCCAGTTGTTAACACGATTTGCTGCTGTATTAGTAGCGCTCAATCTCACGTTGTAGTTCGGGACAACTTTCGTCAAAGTAGCATTTACAGTGATTCCTCCCAGTATGTCACTATTATTGAGTTCACGTGTAATACCTATCTTGCTAAGCCAGTCCACCAGTGATATGCTATCAGTCATCAGTTTTATTATTATGATGTGGGCTCTATAATACTTAACATGAGTTAATAAAAATGGAAAAGCAAAGGCATTTTGAGGAGTAGGCTGGGTGATCTTATTCATCTCAAGGGGCGTATCAAAGCGCCCGTTAAAAGGTAAAGACTATGCTATTAAGGTTTTCGAAGCGTGCCCTGCGCAAAGCAAGTACTTACCCCTATATTCAGTCGAGGATGAGGAAGCCATGAAGTCATCATTGTTGTCTTCTGGAGAGACAAAACCTAGCGAGATAGAGATGACTGGACTAGACGAGCCTTTATGGATGATGCATTACAGAGAGTTTTGCATTTTACTGAAGGAAGTTGATTCCTTGCGTACTTTATTTAACATAAAGAGGAGGAAATAAGGAAAGAAAAATTAAAAAAAATGACAGCAGTGCATGAAGAGAAACACGATGCTGTAATGCAACGTTTTGTTGAAGAAGCTACTAGTGTACACAATTTACGACTTAGAAATTAACCAAATGTGAACATAAACTTAAGGACATGGAACAAATGGCCAATTTTAGTACTGATATCTCGTCCACTAGCAAGCGAAGTAAAATTGATCATATTCAGCATTCACCAGCATGCTCGTGTCAATGGCTTGCAACATCCGTGAACAGGCAAGACGTCTACGTGGACAGCAGCAATCTGAACTGCATCGCTAACGATAGCTGAACAGCTACAATAAAACAATTCTTCCGGACATACCTACTTTGGATATTTAAGGGGCTTCATGGTTGTCATAGTAGTAATTCTAAGTGATGGAGAAGAATTTGGTAAAGTAGCGTAATGAGGAGATAACCAAAATAGTGCAGTCGATCTACTCTCTCAGCGCTATCTACAAAGACTTCCAGAATTTAGTTATCGAACAGGGCAGTCTTCTTGATAGAATTGACTCCAACATCGATAGTGCAATTGAATCCGTAACATAAGGTAATAAACATCTAGTTTCCGTACTTTCACATCTATTTAGGCCAGTAAAAAACAATAGAGCAGTTGTTTCAATAAATTAAGGCTGATACTCATTGCCCTTATCATGTTCCTCCTGTTGGTTTTTATCCTCAAACATGCTTGATTTATATATAGTTAAGTTACTTATACTTATCAAATAAGTGATCAAGTGGATAAATTAATTTGGTAGGGTGTAGCAATCAAAAGGATACTTCTTTGATGAACTCAAAACAATGAGTATGAAAACAATCATCGAAAAAGCCTCAACTTATCGATAGTACGAGATCGAGCGATATAGGTCCGGTATTTGATAGCATTGGTATCCTTCAGATAAACTTTCAGGCGATTGGCCCCGAAGTTACGATAGCCTCTCTTGGTATCATAGTGATAATCTTTGTCATTTATAGGCGAGCTTACTGTTTGCTCCTCATCCTGAAAAATTGGATTATCGCCTTTTTCGATGAGTTTAATAGCAAGCTTCATATCCTTGTACTTGTCATAAGGTTTTTTAAAGGAGCGCAACTCGCAGGTAGACTTGTTAAACTGATTGATGTGCAAACAGTTGTACTCGATGTTTTTCTACTATTCAAATTAGAAGAATTTCATATTTGTGATTATGCTTCGGTATCTGTTAGTTTCGCATTTAAATCCAGAATGTTAAAGTTGTGAATTCATAATAAAATGGCAATAGTTAAGCCAAATATGAGACCATCTTGGCAGATGAATCAAAAATCAAATATCAAGCAAACCCAATTCTGAGGGGGATAGTTCTGGATCATAATCAATTTTGCGGGACTACTTTAAATCGAATATGCTAGATAGCTTGGTACCTCCTGCAATACGTTTTTTTTATGTTGATATCTTTTTCCATTGCCTTAGTTTCTTGAGTAGGCCAAAAATATATTTGGTTTATCCACTTTTGTACTGCTTGAATGGTCTGTAGGTTCGATAAAGCTCGTCAGGAAAAGGTGTGATGTAATCTTTGATTTCTTTCAGCACTCCAGAAGAAATATCGAACTAAATTTAAACTTCGTCGTTGTCGCGATTCTAATGGTTAACGTTGGCTATTTGAAGTTTAATTTTGCTGAATTTAGTTATAACATCGTGAAAACGATAACACATAATAGGCTGATGCATTTCTTGATATATTTGTAAATCTAACTCTTAAAAGAATTTGTTTTTTCTTTTGATGAGTTTCTTTTTGCTGATGCCAAAAAGGATGGCGATCTAAGAAGTAAGGCGCCAAAACTTCTTGTAGCTGACTACTCCAGTTCCCGAAGGGTCATACTTTTGCCACAACGATAGACAGTTCTACAGCTGGAAAATGTTGACAGAGTTGTATTCAATCTAGTAGTTATCATCATAGGCTGAAGCCATGGTTGCAATCAACAAATTCAATATTAGCAGAACCATAATGACATGAAAACTTAAAAAGAAGGGGTAGGCAACCCAAGTCCCGCATCCCTGCTGGTTATATTTTAGCCCATCTTAGTAAGTCCCAATATCATAACAATGGTCATACTAACTTGATTGCTTCAGAAAAGCAGACACCACTATATACCATGACTAGGATACTGACACTCTCACCATAGTCAATACGCCAGTCAGAAAATTATCAAAGCCAATGCTATAATTGTCGATAACTTTATCTGGTTTGACGTATTTGAATATTTATAATCCCAATGAGACGTAGAAAAACATTACTGAGATCACTAATTTGATGATTTTGCCACATTTAGGTAAAATATCCATCACTGCATTGAGATGAGTTTTACACCACGAATACTTCGTCAATACTACATAATCATTAACTTACAAGTTTTGCAACGAAGAAGCAAAAAGAAAACCAAAACAAACTCTGCAATATGTGTCTATTAATTTGTTAGTTGGAAGAAAGACTTCACCCACAAGTAAAATAATATGTACAAAGAGCCTATAAATTATATGGTTGAATTCGGTAAAGAAAAAGCCTAGATCCTTAAAGCATATAATCGTAGTCCTGTGTCCAACAGGAATAGGTAAATAAAAATTTGTTTGAAGAAATCTTAATTAAGAAAAGTATACATAAGATGATGCTGTACATTTCTGACGAGGACGTGAAGGTTATGAGGTAAAGGAAACCATTAAAATAGGCCATATAGTCTAATATACTGACATATATCTAGGAAGTCACCACTCCAAAAAAGAAATTATGATAGAGAGAACTATCCCGAGGAATTGCTAAAATTGGTTTTGGCACAAGCAAATTTATGCTATTTTTTATCAGGATCCAACCTCGCTGTGATCTTTTCAGCAGGTTTAAATTGTAGGCTTTATCTTTGAGATGGAGGTAGGTCTAGACAATGAATCCCATAAAGATACCCAAAAAGCAAATGTTATAAACGAAGAACACTCCTGCAAAGAAGGCCTCCCAAACTGCGTTGCTGTTTAGATACCACAGTCCATGCAAATAGGTTGTCCAATTCTAAGTGGACACGAGTTGATACATCAGCGCAATAGCACTAAATATGTTGCTAAACGTTTGTTCTGGAAGTGTCCAAGTTCCTCCTTCAGCTGTACACTCGTCGCTAGTTAGGATAGGAATTCCAGCTTAATTGTTAGCATTAGTGCAGGTTGAGAAGTTGCTCGTGTCCACGAAAAATTTTAGGGGTAGGATAGATATGATGAGAAGGAAAAAAATATAGATAAGGACAAAGTTGAAGAGCTTCTTGCTTATTTCAAAGATAGTGTCCAGAATTATGGTCATTTCTTTGCCTGTCTCACGGAACAACGTAAATATCTTTATAATCATAGCCCGCCGCAGATAGTTGATAATCATTTAGTTTCCTAATGGCATTAGACTGACAGTCAGAATTAATGTAACAATAAAGCTTATGACATTACTTTTTGATTGACGCAAGTAACTCCCATCTCCTATATAAATTCCGCTTATCAAACATCCGAGTAACACTTATAATACATATAAAGAGAAGCAAACGTTCTAAATTGATGCTAAAGCGCTACTCTTTTACTCACTGTCTTCAGAATTACGGACAAGGATAGTGAGAGCTTGAATAAATATTGCAAAGTCAATGAGATTTTTGAATTTACTAGAGTTATAAAAAGACCTTAATATGGAAATGAAGCAGTTGTTACCAGCGCAGGAAGAAAACCACCCCACAGACTTTTATTATTATTTTTCATCACCCTCTTGCTTACCATCTATTTGATTATCAATGCTAATAGTCTATAAATTTTGCTGGTTCATATTCTTTGTAATTAATTATTTTAGTGTTCTATTATACTTTCCAACCGTTTTTTATTTGAACATCTCTTTCCTCGACTGCTTGTGCAATTCCTACTTAAAATAACTTAGAAAGACTGCAATATACAGCCTCATTAGCATCAAATGGGCCATCAAAATCACAATTGTAAAGAAGAAAATTGCCTCCAGGCCAGCTGCTCGATAGTAAAAGTACATGGTAGTAGCCCATTGCTCATTAAAAAAGAAAAAGAATATCGTAAATATGGAAGCTCCAAATGTTTCAAAATTATTTACATAAGGTATCCCTTCGATATTATTTGGAGTGATTCCATCAAAACGTATTTAAAAAGCAAATAATAGTTATCCCAGCTCTTGAAACATGAAAACAAAGCAAAGACAAAGCACCATGAAGAACTTCACTTTGTAGACAGTCTTTAAAAAGACTCCAATAACATACTTCTCGTAGACAAATACTTCATTGTTTATGTACAATAGGCGAATGAGCCTGATAATCTTAAGGCTTCTTAAAACTAAGGTAAATGAACCTTGACCATATATAATGTCTTGTTATTAGGCAGCACAGATGACTAGATCAATGAAGTGAAGAGAAAGTGTTATGAGATCGATGAGATTTAAATAATTATTAAAGTATCTGTATTTTTCTACAGCCAATATTACTGCCACCAATGCAAGTGACACCCACGCGACAATAAAATCAAGTAGTGATTGCATACTTTTGATCTCTTCATCCATGTTAGAGTGAGTAATTGATATAATTGCAGCTTCTACCATTATGATCACCATGTTTATAATGTAGAGAATTCTCAATAGTAGCCCTAATTGCAATTCCTCCTCCTTTTCCTCCTCTTTAACATGATTTTTGTCCAGTTTACTTTAAATTTCTTCCATGTAAGCCTTTGACATACAAATCATAATAAGATTAGAAAAAATATAGAAAAAAAACACTGCCAGACTTATAAAAAATATTGATGCAATATAAGGATTTATGAAAAAGGTATAGCGTGCACGAATCTCACTAAAATTGGTGTCATAGACAAAATGATACACTGTCAGCAAGGCGTTTCCGATATTGTCAAAACTGACTAGATTGAATTGATTTTCAGGAGTTGATTAAGATTAAAATTATTCACTCATTTCACAGGTCGAATTAGTAGGGCATTCGTAGGCTGAAGATCCACAGTATCCTCCAATGGTAATATTGCCGTCAATGTCTTATACACAGCGATATTTTCCAGCCCCTGAAAAAAGTGCCATTCCAGTCAAAGCGTAGAATAACATTATGATAATCAAAGGGAAGAAAAGTTTTTGAAGAGAGGGTATGGTGTGGACAAAGACCTAAAAAGGTGTTCTCAGAAATTCAAAGGCTTACAAAACTCGGATGACTGCTTTGATAATTCTAAGCATGACAAGAATGCGAAAAAGGGGATAAGTATCATAATGTATCATGTCAAAAAAGATGGTGGCCCAACTGAATAGAAGAGTGAATACGTAGCCAGTGTTCCCACTAAGTTTACAATTACGTAGGGATTATACAGACAATCTGCCTGGTGGTAGACCCGCATTGCCAGCTCGAGAGAAAAAACACAATTGCAAAAAAGTTGTAGGCATAGAGATATGATGTTACTGTTGGAAAGGGACCGTTAATTGCTTTAGCCCTGAACACGAAATTAATAATCTATCATGAATATTCCTACCATGTTCAGCAATATGATAAAACGTAAAAAGTTTAAAAAGTAGTCGGATTCCATAAAGATTTGAATTATTTATCTGTGATTCGATGGTAAAAGCACATTTTCTATGCTTTTTAAAAGATTAGCTGAAATTTGATGAATAGTTTTTCGACGACTTTTGAGGTTGCCCATATTTTCCTGCAGATAAGTACTTAGTTCCTTTTTAGAATCAGGGAGAGCTTTAAGCTGTTTGTTACTAAAAAAATTATTCTTATTTCTGTTTGCGTTAGTATTTTCTGATTGATCAATGTCAAACACATCACTAAAGTTAATATTATTTTTTTCCATGTGAACATAACTATTAAAGGTTGGCTTTGACCTCTACGTGATGGCTTACTAATCGACAAAACGCAAATTGAGTTCCTCTTGGCCATAGAAATCTATGTTCATTTTTTGAATATAATTTAAAAGCAATAGTTTAAACAAAATTAATTGTATTTTTGCTTATTGGTTTTAATTTCTAATTTTTCTGATTGTATCATTCGACAAATAGCAAATTATATATTAAATTGATAGTATGTTCAAATTAAAGCTGATCAATTAATATTTTTGAAATAGCATTGATATGATTGGTAAGATTATAATTGAATTCAATGATCAAAGAAGCAAGATAATTCGAACATATTAAAAAAAAATAGACTGAAACTGACGGAAAATATGTCTAAGCGAGCAATTTAATATGGAAATAATATCAAGATAAACACAATGACAAAAACTAAAGCAATGATCAATGCGTGTTTTCTCCTGAGATAGATCACTACCACTTACATATTTTAGAGAAATAATTGTAGCTGGTCATTTTACATTACAAAATTATCCCATCCACTATGATACTCTCGGATCAATGGCCAAGGGAGTATTTGGATAATAACATTGTCTTCTGCTTTATTGCTGATCAACAAACAAAAGGTGTAGGCCAAAAATCAAATAAATGGCTCAGTCCCTTCGGAAATATTTATCTCTCTCTACTGCTTTAAACTTCTCTAGACAAGATGAAGGGAATATCAATTATGACGTCAAATGCTATTGTAATGACCATTAATTAATATACCAGCATTAGAGCAAGGTGCAAATGGGTAAATGATGTAATCTTGTAAAATAAAAAAGTGGCTGGGGTGTTAATTAAAAATTAGATTTTCGCAGGAATGTTATAAAAAAAAGGATATACCCAGATAGGAGTGGGGATAAATATTAAGCAACCTCCATCATAAGAATTTGCTTGTGTTTAATCCTTTGCAAAGTCATAGATTAATCTTTAGTAGTTTTTGCTAATTTTTCTCAAAATATTATTTGCCAAAATATTCGATAGTGGTTCTTTGTTCCTGAATCTAATGAATTATGAATAAAGTCTCCTATATTTAAAGTAAAATGTTGTCATTTATGATGAAACTTTGTCTACCACACTGCTGAAAGGGATATTCTAAGGAGTCAATGATTGTGGTCATGCCTTAATTAAGACTGCTGATGGAATTAAAATTGCTGCAGATGGACGAATGAGAAAAATTGAAAAAGGTGAAACCAGTAAAAAGATTGACATAAAATCGATTATGTCTGAACTTTGATTTGCGAATGTTGCTGTATCATTAAAAGACGTCTTGATGATTATAGTTTAATATGAATTGCTATTTTATTAATTATTCTTTCGGAATATTCTAAAATTAGAAAACAAAGTTAATGAAAGTACATTCAATGAATCGCGATAGTCAATATCAGTTAAACCAAAAATAAAGTTGTCTTAAAAAGGAGACTTACTGCATTGAGGAAACCTCTGCTTTTCTAAAGAAATAAGTATATTTGTCTTTCAACTTAGATTGCAGAAATTATAAAGAAGGAGCTTAAAGCATATCATATTCGCTCGCAACTCACCTCCGAGCTGGAGTAACACCAAAAGTAGCAACTAAATCAGAAGTTATCAAAATCCTTATTAGAGGATAAATTGCAGAATTATCGCTCAAAATAAACTGATATACGGAAAAAACAATATGAGATATTTATTAAAAAGCAAAAAGAACGTTAGGAAAAATTAAAGGGTTTTATGGTGCAGAAAAGGGGCCTTCATAACAATAAATTTGCTATCGTCAACAAAAGCATGCAAAACGTTAAGGATCGATATGCTACTCTTGCGATTGAGGATTGCAACTTGAGATTATCCAAAATAGCACCTTGTACATCCAATGGCAATCGAAACTTTAATATTTCTTGCAAAAGTGAA
>Ga0302280_1003466_pt1 | contig 11384 bp, 9 predicted proteins | sample III_Fen_E1_1_FD_198771 | JGI IMG/M metagenome (GOLD analysis project Ga0302280, IMG submission 198771) | Peat permafrost microbial communities from Stordalen Mire near Abisko, Sweden - III_Fen_E1_1 | ecosystem: Environmental > Terrestrial > Soil > Wetlands > Permafrost | place: Sweden: Abisko...
AAAAACGGTTTGCAGAAATGCAGCATCTCCGACACCGTTATTATTTTCCTTATCTATTTCATAAACGCGTCCTGCTGCCCAGGCATGCACCGGAGGATTTGTGTCGCTGAACGACCATTCATAAGCGGGCAATTGACCATTGGGGTGCATGAACCAATCGCGGGTCAGCATCACCAATTGTTTTTTTGCCAATGCAGGATCAATCAAGGCAAGCGTGATGCAGTGAAAACCCAGATCCCATGCGGCATACCAGGGATATTCCCATTTGTCGGGCATGGAAATAATATTAGCGTTATTCAAATGCCGCCATTCATTGTTCCTCCCTTTAAGCCGCTCAGGTGGCGGTGCTGGCTCAGATGGATCGCCCTGCAGCCATTGCTGCACATTGTAATAGTAAAATTGTTTGCACCATAACATGCCCGCAAAGGCTTGCCGCTGCACGGTTTTTTCGTCATCCGATTTTATATCTTTCTGCAATTCTGCGTAAAATGTATTCGTCTCTTCTATCCGCTGATTGAAAATGGTATCGAAATCTGTAAACGCATTGTCACTTTTATTTTTTGTTAAACGAAGCCGGATGGTTTGAGACTGCCCGGCGCCAATTGTCAAATCATAATTTGCAGATGCCTTGGTGCCACCTCTGTCGGGATTGATTGCAGGCGAACCATTGATGATATAATTATTGATGTCATCTTTGCAAAATTTTTTCCCGTCATGATGGTCATAAAGTTTTGGGCAATTGGTCTCATTATCGCAGAACAATAATTCTTTATTATTCTCGCAATACAAAGTAAGATTACCAAGCCCTCTGTGATTGATTTCAATTGCATGATCGCTGATGGCAAACATATTTGGCTTATAATCATCATATCCCCATGCCCATGTGTTACGAAACCAAATTGTTGGCAAAATATTCAGCGCAGCATACTGTTTGCTGTGATTTCTGACTGTGATTTTTACTAGTATATCTTCTTCCGAAGCTTTCGCGTACTCAATAAGTACATCGAAATAGTTATCATCGTTGAATATGCCGGTATCAAATATTTCAAACTCCGGATCCAGCCTTGTTCTTTTTTTGTTTTCTTCTAACAGCCATGCGTATGGGAATTCAGCCTGGGGATATTTGTACAGCATCTTCATGTAAGAATGCGTGGGCGATGAATCGAGGTAATAGTACAGTTCCTTTACATCTTCACCATGATTGCCTTCATACCCTGTTAAACCAAAAAGACGTTCTTTTAAAATTGGGTCTTTTTTATTCCAGAGACTAACGGCAAAGCATAACTGCTGTTCATCATCGCAAATGCCGGCAATGCCTTCTTCGCCCCAACGCCACGCTTTGCTGCGTGCCATATCGTGGGTAGTGCACAACCATGCTTCGCCATCAGCGCTATAGTCTTCCCTTACAGTTCCCCACTGGCGATCGCTTACATAAGGACCCCATTTTTTCCAGTCTTTATTTTGAAGCCGTTGTTGTTCTGTGTTCATTGAATTTTTATGGCTATTTAGCTCCGGCATTTATGCCGGAGCTATTGAAGTTGTGTCATAGTATTCTTGTTCATCACCCCCAAATCTCTGTTCAGACGATTATCCATTCGTGCTAAATCCCGGATACAGGGTCATCCCTCCATCCACAAAAATAGAGGCTCCGGTAATGTAATCTGCATCATCGCTCGCGAGCCATACTGCTGTGTTGCCAATATCTTCCGTCTGGCCGATGCGCTGGTATGGGATCAGTGTCAGCAAAGATTGCAGTGCTTGTGGTGTATCCCACGCCGATTTGTTTATGGGTGTTTGAATAGCACCGGGGCAAATACTATTGATGCGAATCTTTTTTGGAGCGAATTCCTGCGCAATGCTTTTCATCATCAGCATGATGCCGCCCTTGCTCGCTGCATAGTTAGCATGCCCTCCCCATGGAATCACTTCATGCACGCTGCTGATGCAAATTATTTTTCCTGCTGCCTTTGATTTTTCCGGAACGATCCCTCGTCTCAAAAATTCTTTGATGGCTTCGCGGGCGCATAAAAATTGTCCTGTAAGATTTACACCAATAACGAAATTCCATTGCGCCAATGTCATTTCATTAAATGGAGAATCTCGTTGAAGTCCGGCGTTATTGATTAAAATATCAACCGTTCCGAATTGCGTGACCGCATCACTGAACATTTTCACTACTTCCTCTTCTTTGCTCACATCGCATTGATAAGTAATCCCGGTGCCACCTGCGCTGGTGATTTCGGCAAGCACTGCATCTGCTGCATCTTTAGTAGCAGAAATCGGATGATTTACCACAACAGTTGCGCCAGCCGCGGCTAATGATTTGGCAATGCCCGTGCCGATGCCAGAACTGGCACCTGTGATGATGGCTATCTGGCCTTGCAATTTTTTATCCATGATGTATAAAATTTATGATGAGGTAAATTAGGTTGTTTTTTAATGAGAAAATAAAAGGAGAAAAAATTGTCGGTAATTTATATTTTTTTGAAGGTATTCATAATATCTGTTGAAGCCTATTTCCTTGTTGTATGATTATTTTTTTTATCTTACTGCCCAACGCAATTCATCAACTCCTCCTGAATGACACCAACAGCAGCTCTGGTTCAGTTAGAGAATATTTCGAGGAAATATTATTTAGACAACACAGAAATCTGTGCGCTTGATAATGTGAGCCTTGAAATTAATAAGGGTGATTTTGTTGTATTGGCAGGTCCATCGGGCAGTGGCAAAACCACATTGCTTAATATCATTGGTTGCATTGACAAGCCTTCTCAGGGGAAGGTTTTTTTTGAAGGCATGGATATCACGAATACACCACTCGAAAAACTAGACCATCTTCGTTTAAATAATATTGGTTTTATTTTCCAGACATTTAACCTGATTCCGGTGCTAACAGCTTTTGAGAATATTGAATTGCCTTTGTTGTTCAAAGGCCTTGATGAAAAACAAATAAGAATGCTTGCAGAGAGATTTTTGGAGCGTGTTGGTATTGCAGATAAGATAAATCAAAAGCCTTCCAATCTCTCCGGGGGGCAGCGGCAAAGGCTCGCGATTGCGAGAGCATTGGCGGGAAATCCTTCGCTGATTGTGGCAGATGAGCCTACAGCCAGCCTTGACCGGAAAAATGCAGCATCAATCATTGAACTGTTGAGAGAATTGAATGATGAATTTGGGGTAACGGTGGTGTTGGCATCTCACGACCCGATGATTATTGAACATTCAAGAGCAAAGTTATTTATGAGAGATGGCTGTATTTTGAGCGATTAGTCTTCAGCCTTTGCAATTTTAAAAACATCGGCAAGCTTAAATTTTTATGCCAGAGGTTACAACAGATAGCAGCATTAGTTTTGGAACACATCATGCTTGGCGAAATTTCATTAAGCTTTTAAAACTTGCCTATCGGAATTTGTTCCGCAACAGGCGCCGTTCTTTTTTTGCTATATTGATTGCTGCTTCAGGTTGTGCTGCATTAAGTGTTGCTATTGGCTATTACAGCTTCTCCATTTACAGTTTGCAGGAACTTACTATCCGCAATGGTTTCGGGGGCTCAAGCGGTTCGGGGCATGTACAGGTTTTTGATAAGAGGGCTGGTGAACAATCAGAGCAACGCACAATGGAGTTTGGAATTGATAGTGTTGAGGCATTAATAGAAACAATAAAAAAAGATGCTGATGCTGATTATGTATTGCCCCGAGTGGAGTTTGGTGGATTGATATCAAATGGCGACAGGTCAGTGCCATTTAAGGGCTTTGGGGTGGAAGCGGAAAATGAAATCCGGTTATGGGCAGGCATGTCAGAAATAAACCCAAGGCTGAAATTAGGCGAGCAGTTGATACCTTTGAAAACCGGAAAACAGGGAATTATTTTAGGTAAAACAATCGCAAATTCATTGAACGCGAAGGTTGGGGACATGATGATGATGTACAGCACGACAGTTGATGGAACTATCAATGGTGTAGATGTGGAACTACTTGGCATTATGTCAACGGGCGTGAGCGAAACGGATAAATATTATTTGTTGACCAATATTGATGTTGCGCAAAAGCTTATCAATTCACATAAAGTAAGTTTGTTGTCTGTCATGTTTAAAAACAGAAAACATTTTGACGATAAATTACGTAGCCTTCAATCCCAGCTTGACAAAAATTTTACTTCTGCTAATTTTAAATTAGTTCCCTGGGATGAACAAGCTGCATTTTATATTTCCATCCGCGATATCTTCAATATAATTTTCACGTTTATGGGTTCTATCATTATTGTTATTGTGCTGCTCAGTTGCTGGAACATCATGAACATGACAACGATGGAGAGGATAAGAGAAATCGGGACATTAAGAGCAATCGGGCTAAGCATCAAAAATATCAGCGTCATATTTATGCTTGAGGCTTTTTTGATTGGCGTGATTGGTGTTATCATCGGCATGATTGTGCAATTGATTGCGTCGCGCATCATCAATGCATTAAGGATTATCATGCCGCCGGTCCCGGGCATGAGCAGACCTTATACCTTGCAGGTTTATGCTGCCACATGGTTTCATCCGTTGATTGCAATCGGGATTATAGCGGCTATTACAATTTCGAGTTTTTCTTCTTTGATTATTATAAAAAGATTTTCAATTGTAGAGTCGCTAGAGCACACATAATATGAATTGCCATAGTACTGAAAATTTAATTGAACCACCGAGACCCGGAGAACACAAAGAAACACAGAGGATCTTTGTGATTACTCTGAAACGAAAAGCAAAGCCCAATATGGATGATATAGTTTCTAAACAATAAGAAGAAAATGAAATATAACAGGATGAAACTTTTTACATTATTAATTTTACCCTTTGTTTCACCATTTGCATTGCATGCACAGCAAAAAATAAATGCATCAGAAATTCTTCGCCAAGCCGAACTGAAACGCATGCCATGGGCTCAAATGTCCGTTTGTGCCACGCTTATTGACAGCAATAGCACTGCAAGGACCTCGACATCTTATCGTGTATTTTTCAATGGTAATAAAGCTCTGGTTGAATCTACAGAACCATCAACACAAAAAGGAAATTTATTGTTGCTGCAAAATCATGAGATGTGGTTTTATATCAAGTCAACAGCACAGCCCATGAAAATTACGCCGCTGCAAAGATTGTCAGGCTCTGTTTCTTTTGTTGATATTGCCAGATTGAACTGGACTATTGATTATGCCATTGATTCTCTTGAAAATGTAAAAATTGGCAGTGATAAAAAAGCAGAAGCTTATCTGTTGCATCTTCATGCCTTATCGCCTGATATTTCTTATAGAAAAATAAATTTGTGGGTTGATAGAAACAATAAAAGGCCGGTAAAGGCTGATATTTATTTAAGCTCTGAGAAATTATATAAAACCATACTGTTCACAAAATACCAGACCATTGCAGGCAAAGAAATCAATACACAGATTGAGTTTATTGATTATTTTAATAAAGGAAGAAAATCTGTGATTACTTTTTCCAGAATACAACTGGAAAAGAATTTGCCAGATAATTATTTTATAAAGGAGAAACTGCAGGAAGTATGTAAAACGATGAGCGGAATGAATTGAAAATGTATAATTAGGAATCCTGATTTGGTCATTACAGTCCTTTTTCTGCCAGGCGTTCCTGCATCACATCAAGGCATTTGCCTACTGTATTTAATTTCGAAATAGTCTCATTCTTTATCTCTATCCCATATTTATTTTCTGCTTTAATGACCACATCCACCATATCTATAGAGTCCATGTTCAGATCATTCACGAAATCAGTCTCATCAGTGATGTCGGCCAATTTTGCTTTGTCTTCATCATGCATGTATTCTCCCATCAATGATTTCAGTTCTTCCAAAAGCAATGCTCTTTCCATAAATTTTTATTGATCATGTTTTTTTAACATAACGCAACTGTTCACGTCGCCAAAACCGAAATTGGCTTTGATAACTATATTGATAGATTTGTTCAGGGGTTCGCGTACTATACATTTCTCAGCAATCACATCTAAAATTTCAGGCTGTATTTTTTCACAATTGATATTGGGCTGAATAAAGCCATAGTGCATCTGCAGCACTGCTGCAATACATTCAATGGAGCCAGTTGCGCTGATGCAATGACCAGTCAATGATTTTGAAGTATTGATCAACGGGAAATCTTCTCCTCTTCGATCAAGTGCAGCAGCCCAGTTAGCGATTTCGATTTTATCAGCAGCAGTTCCTGTCAGATGGCCGCATATCAAATCAATTTCACGTGGATGGATACCTGAGTTTTTGATAGTTGTTTCAATACAAGCTCTGACGCCGGCAGGAGAAGGCGCTGTCATGGATCCGCCGTTGCGCTGCCCGCCGCTGTTCACAAAACCGCTGATAATTTCCGCATATATGATTGCGTTTCTTTTCTGCGCAGTTTCTAAATCTTCTAAAATCAAAGCACCTGCCCCGCTGCCTGGCACAAAGCCTGCGCTGTCAATGCTCATCGGCCTGCTGGCAGCAATGGGCTCATCATTATGGTTTCTGTTCAACACACGCATAGCATCAAATACGCCCCATATATACATACTGCTTGCTTCGCAACTGCCCGCCACCATCCTTTTGGCATTGCCAGAGTTTATTTTTTCATAAGCCATCACCACGGCCTCAGTGCCGGTGCTGCAGGCGCTGCTGTTGGCAGTTACCTGATTGCCGAGACCGAGCAGGCCACTAATGAATCCACTTGATCCGCTTGCCATCAATTGTTCAATGTGGCGAACACCTAATTTCTGCACTTCCATTTTCTCGAACATATCAATAGCATACCGCATGTGATTCACATCGCAAACGCCATTGCCAAAAATGCATCCCGTGTACGGGTCTGAAATATTTTCGTTGATGGGTAAACCAGCATTCATCCATGCTTCAATAGCAGCAGCCAATGCATATTTCACGGTAGTGCTGCGCAAACTTTTGAATGCGCCAGGGCTTAAATATTTTTTCAGCACAGAATCATCGAAGTCTTTAGGAAAGCCGGCAACGCAACATCCCATTGCATGATCTTTCAGTTCCTGCAAAAAACGGATGCCGCTGATTCCGTTTTTTATTGCATGTGTAAATGATGGAACATTTATCCCATTCGGTGCCACCACTCCAAGACCAGTTATTACTACTCGATTCATTTTTTTTGCAAACAGGTTAAGTTTTTATAATCAGCATCCCGCCCATGTTCCCAAAGCAAAGCAAATTATTTTCGCTGTCTTTTAATGAAACATTGCATTGCAGCCTGCCATGCCGGAAAAATATTTTTTCAGAACGAACAAAAACTTTTTGTTGTGGCAACACCGTTTTTTTGAATTTGATATTTGTTTCAGTTAGCATGGTTGCCATATTTGTGAAAGCAGTTTCTCCCTGTAGCATCATCAGGTAAATGCCGAAAGCCACCATGCCAGTTTGTGCCATGATCTCAGTTAATATTACACCTGGTGTTATGGGGAATCCCGGGAAATGCCCTTTGTAGAAATCTGCATTTGCATTTAAAAAATAATTTCCTTCAATGAGGTTATCATCAAGATAAGTGATTTCATCAATAAAGCGAAAAGGTGGCTGTTGCGGGATTTTATTGAGAATGGCGTCGATGATTTCTTTTGATTCCATTGTTCCAAAGGTAGCGAACGCGGTTGTTGATAAACTATTTACTCACAAAATAATAGAAGAGAAATTAAAAAAAAATGCTTAATTGATAGTATATCAAATCTGTTGATTGGGTGATTGGAAAATATCCGGAAAAACAGGCCTACACATAAATCCTTTCAATAGCATCTTTGTATTTCTCCATGATCACTTTGCGCTTCAGGCTTAGCTTGGGTGTCATCTCGCCGGTCTCGATGCTCCATTCCTGCGGGAGCAGTTCAAACTTTTTGATTTGCTCCACATGGTTGAAATGTTGGTTGTAAGTTTCCACAAGCTCTCTGTAAAATGCAACAACTTGAGGGTGATGAATTATTTCACTGTTGGTAGTATAGTCTATATCACGTTGTTTGCACCATTCGCGCAGGTTGGTGAAAGAGGGCACAATGAGCGCACCTACGAATTTTCTTTCCGGGCCAACAATGATGATTTGTTCAATGAAGCGGGATTCTTTCAGTTTATTCTCAATGGCCATCGGAGCAACATATTTTCCGCCACTGGTTTTGAACAATTCTTTTTTCCGGTCGGTGATGCGCAGAAAAATTTTGTCTTCAAAAGTGCCGATGTCGCCTGTGTGAAGCCAACCGTCAATGATTGCTTCAGCAGTGAGGTCGGGGCGTTTATAATAGCCTACCATCACTGTCGGGCCTTTCACGCAAATCTCGCCGTCTTCTTCCAGCTTTACTTCAATGCCGTTGATCACGGGGCCGACAGTACCATATTTGGACCTGCCTGGTTTGATTCCATTGATAGAAATAACAGGTGAATTTTCCGTTGGCCCATATCCTTCGTACAATGGGATTCTCGCAGCATTAAAAATACGCATCAGCCTTTCCTGGCATGCGGCCCCGCCCGTGACGATCGTTTTGATGTTGCCGCCCAACGCATCTCTCCATTTGTTGAAAATAAGTTTGTTCGCAATTGATAATTGCATATTGTAAAATAAGCCGCCGCTTTTTCTGTTGTCATATTTTTTGCCAAGCTCCACTGCCCAGAAAAATAATTTTCTTTTGATTCCTTTTTGCTCTGCGCCCCTAGCCATAATGCGCTCATACACTTTTTCCAAAAGGCGGGGCACAGTTGTGAAAATATCGGGTTTCAGTTCCTGCAAATTCACTACGATTGTATCCAGGCTTTCAGCGAAATAGATGCTATAGCCGCTAAACATATATACATAGCTCACAATTTTTTCGAAGATATGATTGAGCGGCAAAAAACTCAATGCTCTGCAGGAAGGATTGTCTACAAATGGAAAACTTTCTTTTGACAGAAAAAGACAACTGACGATATTGCAGTGGCTGAGCATCACTCCTTTGGGAACGCCCGTGGTGCCTGAAGTGTAGATAATGGTGGCAAGATCTTGTTCTCTTATTTTTTCTTTTGCTGCTTCTATTTTTGAAAGATCATCATCATTTACTGGAAGTAATAATTTTGTCCAGTGATTGGCGCATGGTATTTGATTGAATGTGTAAATATCTTTTAGAGAAGAAATATTGCTTTGTATGTTTTTTATTTTCATGAGCAAATCTTCGCTGCTTAAGAAAACATATTTTACTTCTGCGTCATTAAAAATAAACTCAATCTCGTGCGGGCTGGTAGTGGGGTAAATGGGGACGAGTATAGCACCTGATTGCTGAACGGCCATATCTGCGATCAACCATTCAGGACGATTGTTGGAAATGATGGCTATCTTGTCCCTGTTCTCAGTCGTCATGTCATTGCCTGAAACGCCAAGCTGCAACAGGCCTGCTGTAAGGCTGTTAACATTGTCCTGTATTTCCTTAGTGCCGTAAGTTCTCCATTGGCCGTTTTCTTTTCCGGCAAGCATGTCATTTTTGGGGAATTTTTCCAACTGGTAGCTGATGCAATCAAACAATCGTTTAGGCTCTGTCATTGGGTGTATTTGTGAATGGGCAATGTGAATAGACTTCGAACAATCAGAATGATAAAATAATTAAACCTGATATAAAATCAAGCATTTATTCACCATTCACAGGGAAAAATTAGTTAAAATTAAAATAACTGCAAATAAAAACGAAAGCCTATTTTACCAATGTTTGATAATACTGCCCTTCCGGCAATTTAAATATCCTGCCCTTTTGGAAATTGATAAAACGGTTATATTCTTCGGCGTGGGATTTGCTCCATGCCTGGAATTTTTCCGGATTTTGTGCAGCTCCAAAAAGCCATTGGTTGTATGCATCGAACATGCCTTCTTTTAACAACTGGCGATGGTAATCAAACAGGCGGAACGGATATTGGATGACGGGCTTATCGAACCATGATAAAACAAATCTTGAGCGGATTGTTGTCAACGATTCTGCGGATATGCCTTGTGCGATGGCAGAAGACTCGTTGTAGATTTGTGCAATGAATGCGGACACAAAAACATTTTTGTTATTCTGATTTTTTAAAAGTTCCGCATCTGCAAAAAGCTTTTTATATGCTTCCGTTAAGATATCTTTCATCTCTGCAGTTCTGGCACTGTAGCTTTCGATGTTCACAAATATCTCACCATACAGCACGCACCAGACCCTTTCATTTTTTGAATAATAATATTTGCTGGCATTGTAATAATTGGAAGAATAGTTGGGATCCACTTCAATCCCTTTCTCCCATTGCTTAATGGCTTCAGCGCCATTTTCAGTGCCAAGCACTTCACCGTATTCGTTATAAAGCACACCGCTTCTTGGGAATTTTTTCAGCCCCAATTTGTACATTTTCTCACAGTCTTTTGGTTCTTCAATTGCTTTATACACCATCCCTAAAACCTGGAAGCTCTGCACATCCGCATCAGACCTTTCTGGAAATGACTTAGCGACTTTCAATGCTTTATCAAAATCTCTTTGCAGGTAATAAGCGAACGCAAGGCCTTTCAGCAATTCAATATTTTGTGGCTCCTGCTGCAATGCACGGTTATATACTACAACGGCATTCGTGAAGTCGCCTTGGCGTATAAAATTTTTTGCTGTTTCATCTGACGTTTTTGCATCAGGCTGTTGCGCATAACAAAAAAGAACAGTGGAAAGCGAGAGCAGAAAGAAAGAAATTCTTTTCATAATGGTCAAAGATAAAATATTGAGCGAAGCAACAAGCGGGGACTTCGTTAAATTTTAAAACATTCAATACTCAACATTCAATAAGAAATATTCAAGTGAAAAACCAATGTCAAAATTTATAGGCTAAATTCGAAAAAGCGTATTTCATTGCGCATTGAATGTTTTTTTCTCTTACTTAAAACTATTCACGAAATCAAATGCGTTAAAAGCCCATCTCTCAGTTTTGGCTCGAACCAGGTGCTTTTCGGCGGCATGATGTTGCCGGTATCTGCTATATCAATTAATTGCTGCATGCTCACCGGATAAAGGCTGAAAGCAACTTTCATCTCACCACTGTCAACACGTTTCTGCAATTCTTCCAGCCCGCGGATGCCTCCGACAAAATCAATGCGCTTGTCAGTGCGCACATCTTTTATAGCAAGAATTTTATCAAGCACATTTTTTTGCAGGATCGAAACATCCAGCACGCCAACTGGGTCATTATCATAAGAGCCATCTCTCGCAATCAATGTATACCAACTGTCATTGAGGTACATTCCGAACTCATGGAATTGCATTGGCAAAAAAGCGCTGTCCACTTTGCCCACTAAGAAATCGTGCTGCAGTTGATGCAAAAATTCCTGTTCGCTCATTCCGTTCAGGTCTTTTACTACACGGTTATAGTCCAGTATGCGCA
>Ga0302280_1003467_pt1 | contig 11382 bp, 7 predicted proteins | sample III_Fen_E1_1_FD_198771 | JGI IMG/M metagenome (GOLD analysis project Ga0302280, IMG submission 198771) | Peat permafrost microbial communities from Stordalen Mire near Abisko, Sweden - III_Fen_E1_1 | ecosystem: Environmental > Terrestrial > Soil > Wetlands > Permafrost | place: Sweden: Abisko...
ACTTAGGTGATTCCATCAACACCGAATTCCCTGATTATGGTCCGGTAATAAACGGAGATGAAAGTGTTTTGATGTTTACATCGCGCAGGCCTGGCAGCAGGGGTGGCGAAAGAGGTCCGGATGGAAGCTATTACGAAGATATTTATTTAAGTAAAAGAAAAACAGATGGAAACTGGTCTTATCCAGGGCATTTGGTTACAGGACTTAATTCTAATTCTAATGAAGCTACTATCGGCCTATCGGCCGATGGACAAAAACTTTATATTTATAAAGATGATAATGGTGGAGATATATATTACAGTACCCTTAGCGGGGAACTTTGGTCAACTCCTATACCTTTTGGGGAAGAAGTAAATTCACCAAACTTCGAAAGTCATTTAACCGTTTCTTTGGATAGTAATTCTATGTATTATACCAGTGAACGCCCGGGTGGTATTGGTGGAGTTGATATATACCGTTGTACAAAACTACCTAACGGAAAATGGAGCAAAGCCTATAGATTAGATTCGACTATTAATACGAAGTTTAACGAAGATGCACCCTATTTACATCCTGATGGCAAAAAACTTTTCTTCTCATCGGCAGGACATAATAGCATGGTTTGGATATTTTTTATACCCTGATAACTAAGGATAGCATTGGAAATATTGTTTATTCTGCACCCATAAATTTAAAAATGCCTATTAATACTGCTGATGATGATGAGTTTTATGTACCAACTGCTAATGGTATTCACGCTTACTTCTCTTCGGCACGCGAAGGTGGTTTTGGTGATCAGGATATTTATATTGCTGATTTACCAAAAGAAATTCAAGTTGATCCTTTAGTTTTATTAAAAGGTATTGTAACTTTTGATGGAGGGCACGATCGCCCTGATAAAGTGGAGATAAATATTTTTGATGCCGCAACTAGTGAATTGGTTGCAAAATGTAAACCCAATGCGCTTACCGGGAAGTACTTAGCTATATTAAATCCGGGCCCTCTTGGAAAAAAGTTCATCCTTAAGTATGAAGCTACTGGTTTTCAACCGGTTTCACAAACGGTTGATGTATTACCTGGTTCTGCTTATCGAGTGGTAGAAAAAGAAGTTGAATTTGAGTTTATAAATATGGAGAGTAAATCAGCCACAACTATTTCTATGGGCGGATTGATTACAAATGAAGACATGGAATCTATTGTTGATGTGGAAATCATTGTGAAGGATAATAACACAGGAGAATTACTAAAAACATATACAACTAGTAGCGATGTCGGATATTATTATCTTATACTTGACCGCGGAAGAAACTATAATATTAGCTTTCAAGCTCCCGGTTACTTGTTTCAATCACAAAATGTAGATATTCCTAAAAAAGCAGAATCTCAGCACGTAGAAATTATAAAAAGTATTAAGCTTGAACACATTCAAAAAGGAGCTAAGATGGTACTTAACAACATCTTTTTTGATAAAAACAAAGCAACTATTCATAAGCAATCTATGTTAGAATTGGAAACCGTATACAAGTTACTAAAAGAAAAACCTGATTTAATTATAGAAATTTCTGGGTATACGGATAATCAGGAAGATGCTTTAAATAAAAAACTTTCCTTGAATCGCGCAAAAGCTATAGTAGGTTACTTAGAAGAAAGAGGAATTCCTTCCAAACAACTTGTTGCTAAAGGTTATGGGAAAGAAAATCCCATTGCATCAAATACTATGGAAAATGGGAAGCCCGATTTGGAAGGAATGCAAAAAAATCGCCGTGTTGAAATGAAAATAGGCTCTTCTGCCGAATCTGATGAGACTAGTCAGAAATCAGAGCCTAAACAACTTCAGAAAGAAAGCGTAAAAAAAGAGTTCAGCAATATTCTCTTTGATAACAATAAATCTACTATTCGCGAAGAGTTTATCCAAGAATTAGAAACCATTTATAATTTGCTAAAAGAAAAACCTGAGGTTGTTATAGAAATTTCAGGTCATACAGATAGTCGTGGTAACAATGTAATAAACGATATACTTTCTTCAAAAAGAGCAAAGGCTATAGCAAAATATTTAGAAAAAAAGGGAATACCTGCTAAGCAACTTGTTACTAAAGGTTATGGTGAACGAAACCCCGTTGCACCAAATACACTAGAGAATGGTGAGCCTGATGTAGAGGGAATGCAAAAAAATAGAAGGGTTGAGATTAAGATAGAAGCCTCTAAATAATACTATTTTTATTTTTTATAAGTTCCATATTTATCTATAAGATAAATAAAAGAACTAATAGTAGCTGCACCTAATTCTAATTCACGTTTATTTACATTCTCAAAAACATCATCATTAGTGTGATGAAAATCAAAGTATCGTTGCGAATCAGGTTCAAAACTAAACTGGGACACTCCAACTAATTTACCTATGTCAGCTCCACCACCACCTTGTTTTATAAATACATAATAAGGTTCAAACAGGGGTTGCCATTTTCTATAATACTGCAATGTATCTTGCTTAGCTTCTACGCCAATAGCTCGAGGGCTAAACCCTCCCATATCACTCTCTAAAGCAGCAATGTGTTTTTTGTTTTCTTGGGTAGCTACCTTTGCATACGCTTCCCCACCAAGAGTTCCATTTTCTTCGTTCATAAAAGCTATACAACGTATGGTTCGTTTATTTTTAATATTCAATTTTTTAAAGGCAGCCAACACTTCTATACTATGCACAACGCCTGCACCATCATCATGCGCCCCTTCTCCTAAATCCCAACTATCTAAATGCCCACCTACTAAAATAACCTCATTTGGAATTTCCTTTCCGTGAATTTCACCCACCACACTATAAGATGGTTCATCGGGCAAGGTTGCACAATCGGAGTATAAATACATTTCTGCATTTATATTCTGAGCTAACAAACTACTTAATCTTTCGGCTCCTTTAGCACTGATTGCAAATGCGGGTATTTTTTGTTTTATCAAACTATCGTATTTCATCATTCCGGTGTGCGGAAAATCATTATTGGCAGTAGTCATAGATTTTGTTACAGAGGCCACCGCACCATATTTTGCTGCCATAGAAGCCCCACTTCGGTATTTAACAGCTTTTCCATAAGCACTACCTGTGTGTATAAAAGCTACATCAAAAGAGACATTATAAAATACAATATTGCCTTTTATTTTTTCTGTGCCAAGTTTCTCTAATTCTTCAAACGAAGAAACTTCTATAACTTTAGCTTTTACACCATTAACAGGAGTTGATATAGAACCACCCAGCGCACAAACAGAAAGTAATTCTGGTTTATTATTGACATATGCTTCACACTTTTCTTTTTTGCCTCGTACCCAATGGGGAACCATGCAGGGAACCAAGTAAACACTATCTGCTCCTGCCTTTATCATAGCTTGTTTTGCCCAATCAACAGCTACCACAGCTTGCTTGCTTCCACTTAAACGTGCACCAACATCTTTGCAAAGGCTTCGCAAATTAGTGTACGATTTGCTTTTAGTTAGATGATAGGAATAAATTTTTCGAATAAGTAAAGAATCTTCATGCTGTTGAGCAAAAATATTTGCAGCGATAAATACCAACAACAAAACAAAAAACCTCATAAAAGAATATGGTTAGGCTAATTTAGAATTTAGCACGTACCTTACGAGAGTTCTTTTTCTTCTTTTTGCTGAAGAAAGAACCGTAACGGCTACGATAAAAACTACCATGCCCACGTATTACATAGCTGTAATTAAGCGTAGCAGACATATATGTATCGTCGTGATTAGATTGCCCGCGTTTGTTATGAGGATTAAGTGTAGGGTTATACCCAAAATTACTAAAAAACCCAGCATCTCCTGTTTCTTTAATTATTGTAGTTTGCGCTTGTGTACTCAATTGAGGTGTTCTATTAGACAAAGCTACCCCTACAGGAGATAATGTATTTGGATTTGCCCAACCTTTGCTTACATCATCTAAATAATCGGTAAAACAAATACGCCAATTATATTCAAACCCTATGCGGTGTTTCTTTTTTATTGTAAAATAGAAACCAGTTCCTACAGGAACAACAAATTGCCATAAACTGTAATTAACACCCTCGGTATGTAGAGGTTGCAGAGCAACCCATTCATCTTCGTATTTTGCTTTTGGGTTATGATGCATAACACCAACACCAGCAAAAACATAAAAATTAAAAGAAGATTTAAAACGGTAACTAGATCCTAAATCCTGATTCTCATATATGGTTAATTGTGGGGTAGCACTTAATTCAAATATATCGTTTCTAAAGCTAAGGTTACGCGCTTCTCGGGCCGGGTTAGTTGAAAGGGAATCGGCACCTTGAATACGTAAATAAGAAAATTGCCCTTTTAATGATAGCTTTGGATTGAATTTATATCTTACAAAAATAGCCGGATCCCAACGGGTTTGACCTAATTTCATATCAGCAACAAAATCGCGACGAGTTTGAGATTTACCCCCAATATCTCCCAAATAATTAGATACACCTGCCTGTACGCCATAGTCCCAGCGGTACTGAGCAACTGTCAAACTACTTATGGATATTAATAAAATAAGTATCTTAAATCTCATCAGATTTTTAATTAGCCCACAAATATAATACATTTCTATTTCTGTGCAAATGCTTTATTATTCGAATCTACTATTAGGATTTTAACAATAAAAATGGCCGCTTATGCCAGCCCGGCATACTTTAAGTAGGGAGGATGTATTTAATTAGGACTGGCTATGGATATTTGAAAGGAACTTAAAACACTGATTATGAGTAGAGTTTAAGTTTTAGTTAAAAATGTATAAGAAAGATTGTTTGAAAAAATAATTTTCTACCATTTAATAATAATACTACATTTGGGATTCTTATTTTTTAACTTAAAATAGTATGAGAAAAATAGTACTTGTTTGCTTTTTTATGGCTTCATCTGTGGGGCTTATAATGGCTCAAAATAATGCGGCTTATAAGGCCCTTTCTGATAGTCTTCATAAACTTAAGAAAGAGGGAAAACTTAAGAACTATGAGGGTATTAACTTACCTTCACCAGGTAAAACAAAAAGCCCTCAGGTTTCGCACCAAAGCAAACACCATTCAAAAAACAATGCTAGGCTTAATAACAATAATAACGTAATGTCTACCCCCTGCAATGGGTGGATAACACGTGATAGCACTTTTAGTCCAGCTCATCTTGATGCACCGGGCGGTGATGATGTTGGTACACCTCCCTTATATCTAGTTGATGATTGCTCAACTTATGGCATTGCTTTACCCTTTAATTTTTGCTTTTACGGCAATACAGTGGGAACAACCGGAGATTCTATGTATATCAACAGTAATGGTATTGTAACTTTTGGGGCCGCATTTACTACTTTTTCTCCTGTTTCTTTTCCTTGTACGGCTGTTGCTTATACTTCGCCAGGTGCTGCGATAGCACCCTTTTGGGGTGATGTAGATGATAACCTAACCGTAACTTCAGGTGGGGTTATTTATTGGAAGGTTACACCAACTTATGTAATAATACAATGGGATAGTGTTGGCGTTTTTGATCATACAGGGCAAATTAATTCTTTTCAGTTAATCATTACTAATGGTACAGACCCTATACTTCCTCCGGGCAATAATTTATCTTTTTCTTATGGAGAAATGCAATGGGCATGTGGCGATGCTTCTGGGGGTACAGCAGGCTTTGGTGGTAATCCTGCCACAGTAGGATTAAATAAAGGAGATGGGGTTAATTATACACAGATAAGTTTATTTGATAATGCTAGCTCCGTATTTACAAACCCTGCCGGTAGCCCTGTAAGTGGTATTGGCTGGTTGGTTGGTAAGTCCTTTTACTTTAATACATGTAGCGGCGGTGCAGCCCCTGTTCCTCTTTCTGGTGGGGGCAACCCTTGTGCAGGCGATACGCTTAGTGTTTGTGCTGTTGGTGATACACTTAGTAATACTACTAGTTTCAGCCCCGGTAATCCTACCCAAACGGTTTCTGTAACCGCAACGGCTCCCGGCTTAGGTTCAAATTTTTCTATTTTAAATACTACCTCAGGTGCCACCGCATCATTAACCTTTCTTGTAAACACTACCGGGTTATCAGCTCCCGGTAACTATAATGTTTCAGTAATTGCAACCAACAGTGGTGGTGTAGCTACTACAATTAATTATGTTATTCATATATTGGGATCTAGTCTTCCTAATCCAACTTTAACCGTTAACCCTTCTGTTACCTGCGGTAATACCCCTCCGGTTATTACGTTAGCTAACAGCAGCAGCTATGCCAACTGGACATGGAGTACGGGTACACCTTCTTCTTCTGCCACTACAACTGTGGCTTCTACAAGTACCGTACAGGTTACTGTATTCTCAGCCGGTGGTTGTCAAAAGTCAGGCTCCATATTTGTACCTATATATCCTACTCCTACAGTATCAATAGGAGGTATTCTTAATTATTGTAACCCAACTCCAAACACCCTTATTTCTGCTAACGTATCAGGCGGTACAAGTCCGTACGCTTATAATTGGAATCATGGTTTGGCATCAACCAGCACCTTATCAGCTACGGGCCCGCATACGGGTTATACGGTAGTAGTATCGGATACACATGGGTGTAAGGATTCCGTTACCGCAACGGTTACATCAGGCTCATTAACCCCTTTAAGCATAACACAATCAGGCAATTTATGTGCCAATAGTGATAATCTTATTTCATCCATTACAACAGCCACTTCTTATACCTGGAGCGGACCCGGTGGTACAACTACAACGGCTTCTTATTCCTTTGCTATTGGGGGTACATCTGGTACGTATTCTTTAGCTATCGTTATAAATAACTGCCCTACTTTTACTACAATAACCATACCTCTTCCTATTCCACCTACCGTTACTATTACTCCGGATACCGTAATTTGTGCCGGAAAAAGTACGACGCTTACAGTAACTGCCTTGCCTGTGGGTACTTATAGTTATAGCTGGTATAACGGCGCTACCCTGCTATCTAGCGCAAATACAGTTACTTTAAATGCTCCTGGAACAACGTATAGTGTATCGGTTATAAATACAGCTACACAATGTAAAGGCAGTTTACCTTTTTTTATTAATTTATATACAAACCCTACCGTAACCATAACTCCTATGAATGGTTTTTATTGTAAAGGTTTGGGCGACTCTCTTTTTGCAGGTGCTGTTGGAGGAACTCCCGTGTATAATTACGCATGGGCTCCGGGTGGCGGCAGTACAAAACATGTGTATGTAGTACCAACCAACACTGTTTATCAAACATATACCGTTACTGTTACAGATAGTAAAGGTTGCCAGGCAGTTGCCTTTAAAAAGATAAGTGAGGATAATCTTAATCTGGTTATCCCTCCGGCTTATTTTTGCCTTGGAAGCTCTACCGTAGTACACGCTCATACTATAAGCGGAAAAACTCCTTATACCTATACCTGGTATCCCGGTCCAACTAGCGGTACTACCTATTCCATCTCTTCTCCGGGTACTTATTCAATTGCTGTATTAGATGCTGCAGGCTGTAAAGATTCTACCACATTTCCTGCAAGCTTATACCCTAAACCTACTGCAAGTTTTACTTATGCGCCATCGCCTCCGCAGCAAGGCACTGCAATTGCTTTTACCTATAACACACCCAATACGCTTAATGATACTGCGGTGGAGTATATCTGGTATTTTGGAGACTTAGATACTGCTATAATATATAACCCTGTAATTAATCCCCCCGGACATGCATATGCTAATGGTGGCACATATACCGTTACACTTATTGTAGTTAATGAGAATGGTTGCGTTGATGAAGCTACGCAAGTATTAAATGTTCAATTTAATATTATTGCACCTAATATTATAACACCTAACGGAGATGGTATTAATGAATACCTTGCGTTTAAAAACCTGCAATATTTTACGAATAGTAAAATATGGATTTATAACCGTTGGGGTACGCTGTTATATCAGAATAATGATTATAAAACGACTGGACAGGAAAAGATTACAGCGATGGAACCTACTTCTATATATTACAAGTAACTGAAAAAGACCAAACACTAAAAGGTTTTTTTGAGAGTATAAAGTAATAGCCGGTAACCCTTTTTAGCGGATTAGATTTAACGTTGCACTACAACTTTCTTGGTAGTAATGCCCTCGTTTGTTTCAACTTTTATAAAGTAAACACCATCGCGGTTAGAAAGTTTACCACGTTGGTAAGAAATATTCCTACGTAGGTAATAAGTTTTCTTACGCAAGAAAGAAAGTTTCTTACGTAAGAAAGAAGTTTTCATGCGTCGGTAAGAGAGTTTCCTACGCATGAAAGAAAGTTTCTTACGTAGGAATAAAAGTTTCTTACGCAGGAAAGAAGCATTCCTACGTAGCTAAGAAAGTTTCTTACGCAGGAAAGAAAGATTCTTACGTAAGAAAGAAGTTTTCATACGTAGGTAAGAAGTTTTCCTACGCATGAAAAAGAGTTTCCAACCACCTAAACACAAAAAAATGCGCATAATTCAGAGAATCATGCGCATTTAGTTATTTTCCGGATAGCTTTATTTACTAAGGCTTAAAGTGGTTGGCCCGTCAACTATACGTTTTATAACTACTTGTGCAGGAATAGATTGTGGAGTAGCATCTGCACTATTAGGAAAGCCCGATAGGGCTATGATGGCGGTATTGCCTTTGGCTACTGTATTTACCGGACTTAATAAGGCTTGCAAATCGGCTAAGATGGTAGGCGCCAATTCGTTCCTTTGGTTGGTAACGGTAGTATTGCCTTTAGAGTTGGCAATATAGGTAGCAAAGTTACCTTGGTCGGTACCCAGTTGAGTTACTAAAGCCGCAGTACCCGGAAATGTAGCGGCATTTAGCAACATGGCGTTCTTTACTTTTAGGGCTAGCTTGTTTAATTTAACATAAGCCCTTGCAGAACAAAGTATAACTGCTTTTACTATTTTTTTCATCTTATTTGTTATTTGAGCACATTAGTAATTGATTTTGCAGTGCCGGTTCGTTCTTCTGTAGTGAAGTGTTGAGCCTTAAAGAGAAGCCTTTTTTAAATGAGCTATGGCAGCCGGTTTAAAATTTTGTGATGATTGTTTTTGTTTGCATGTTTTAACCTCCTTTTTATTTTCTTTATGCTAAGGTACAAAAGCAGAAGTGGTATTGTCAATAGGCAACGCGGGAAACTTTTTAAACGGTATTGTTTTTTCGATAAGCGGTCGATTTTAACAAAAAAACGGTCATTTATTTTTTAAGCAGTAGCCATTTTTTAATAAGCGGTAAGGTTTTAACGCTTAATTTATAACTTATAACTTTATGCCCATGTTTCTTAAAACCATTGATAGGTACATTCTAAAAAAATTCATCGGTACCTTCATTTTCTCTATCATACTTATTATTTGCATTGTGGTTGTTTTTGATGTATCCGAAAAGATAGACAACTTTATTCATGCCAGTTTACACGAAATTATCTTCGACCATTACCTTAATTTCATCCCCTATTTCATCAACATGCTTAGCCCCTTGTTTACTTTTATTGCGGTTATTTTCTTTACCTCAAAAATGGCAACCCGTTATGAGACTGTTGCTATACTAAGCAGTGGCATTACGTACAAAAGATTTTTGCGCCCTTATATAATTGGTGCCACCGGTATTGCGCTAACATCGTTATATGTCAGTCATTTTATTATCCCGAAAGCCAACAAACAAAAACAGGCTTTTGAAGATAAATACATCAACACCGGCTACCAAACCCAAGAGAGAAACATACACCGCCAACTTGATAAGGAAACACTTATTTATATGGAAAGCTATACGAATGCTGATATGCGTGGCAATAGGTTTACAGTAGAGAAAGTTAAGAACTTTAACCAGTACTATATGCTAAGTGCCGATTGGATACAATGGGATAGTATCAAACAAAAATGGACGGCTTATAACTATTATGAGCGTATTATGCACGAGAATAAATTGGATAAAAATCCCGGTAAACGTTATACAGAAGAGCTTAAATTTGGGAAAGAAAAAGTAATTGACATAAATTTTATACCTGCTGATATGGGAAGGATAGAGAGTAAAGTAGAGGTAATGACATACTCCGAATTGAAAAAATTTATTGCTGATGAAACAGAAAAAGGTTCGAGCGGTATTGAGCGTTTTAAAGTAGAAAATTATAAACGAACGGCTATTCCTTTCTCCACCTTTATATTAACTATTATTGGGGTTTGTATCTCATCCCGCAGGGTGCGCGGCGGCATTGGGTTGCATTTGGCAATAGGCTTATTGCTAGCTGCTTCTTATGTGATGTTCTTGCAGGTGTCTTCTATTTTTGCCGTTAATGGTATCATGCCTGCCTTGCTTGCTGTTTGGTTACCCAACTTCTTGTACGGGGGTATTGCTTTTTATTTATACCACACCGCACAAAAGTAAATTGCTTAGAAATACAAATCTTCTGCTTTCAAACGAAGATACCTTCTTACAGAAAGGGCTACACTTAAACCCGAGATGATTATTCCTAATAAGATAGTCACCAAAAACAATACCAATAAGAAATTAGGGTTTTGTACCACTAATAATTCAGGGATAAATTTGTTAGAGGCTATAATAAATACCACCACCATGATATCAGCTACAATGCCTGCTATTACCCCATTTATAATGCCACTTAAAATAAAGGGTTTACGAATAAATGATTGTGTAGCTCCTACTAGATACATGGTGCGTATTAAAAAACGCTTGGCATAAATAGATAAGCGGATAGTATTATTAATCAGAGCAACGGCAATTACAATCAGGATTAATGAAAAGAATAAAATAATAGCACTTATTTTTTGCGTGTTCTTATTGATATTCTCTACCAACACTTTTTGGTAAACAACCTCTCTTACAATTTTTTCAGAAGCTATTTCTTTCTCAATCCATGCGAGACTGTCTGGATTAGCGTATTCAGCTTTTATATTAGCATTAATAGCTGATGGCAAAGGATTAAACCCTAAGAATGTAACAAAATCATCGCCTGTTTTCTTCTTCATTTCTTCAGCAGCTTCTTCTTTGCTTTTATAGGTTGCCGATTTAATATAAATAGCCGCATCCATGATTTTCTTCAGTTTATCAACCTCGGGCTGAGGCGCATCTTCTTTTAAATATACCTGAAAGCCTACATTCTCTTTTACATGGTTTACAATTAACCGCGCATTAATAAACACCCAGCCTACTAAAGCCAATAAAAACAAAACCAACGATAAACTAACAATTACCGTTACCGACGATGTTTTTATTTTATTTTGCAATACTTTACCTGCCATATCAACGGCTAATGTACATTTGCTTGTTATTAGTTTAACCACCTAAAAAGCACATTAACTAACAAACCATTGTTGAATTGCATAGCACTCAGCGAAACCGGTAAACAATAAAATGATGAGCTAATGAA
>Ga0302280_1003473_pt1 | contig 11357 bp, 13 predicted proteins | sample III_Fen_E1_1_FD_198771 | JGI IMG/M metagenome (GOLD analysis project Ga0302280, IMG submission 198771) | Peat permafrost microbial communities from Stordalen Mire near Abisko, Sweden - III_Fen_E1_1 | ecosystem: Environmental > Terrestrial > Soil > Wetlands > Permafrost | place: Sweden: Abisko...
GTCCTTGAATAAAACGATTGTTCATGCCCAAAAGGCCTTTTTCGTCGGGGACACTGAAGGAGATATTAAGACCGGGCATAATGCCGGTTGCAAGACCATCTTTGTCCTTTCAGGTCGTGAAAATCGCCGATATATGCGCAAGTGGACGGTCAAACCTGATCACATCGTTAAAGATCTCAAAGCAGCTGTTCAAATCATCCAAAATGAAAATTCTAGTCATCCACGCAACAGCCGGGGCCGGGCATAAAAAAGCAGCAGAGGCGATCTACCATGGTCTACAGGCCAGGGGTGGTGCTGATGTTCGTTTGCTTGATGCTTTGGATTATACCAATCCATTTTTTAAGAAAACATATCCGTGGTTTTATAGCCTTATTGTCACCCGCCTGCCCTGGGCGTGGGGATTTTTATTTGCTTTACTCGATATCCCATGGATGCAGCCTTTGGTGCGGGTGATTCGACGTTTGTATAACGGATTCAATGCCCAAGCCTTGCAGCGATTCATGATTCAGGAGAAATTTGATTGCATTATTACAACGCAATTTTTGTCGGCGGAAGTCTCGGCGTATCTTAAACGCAAGGGGCAAATTAAATCCAAGATTATTTGTGTGGTGACGGATTTCGATGTGCATCGCATCTGGGTCAATGAAGGTATTGATGTGTATACGGGCGCCTGCGAATATACTAAGGATAAATTGATCGCTCTTGGTGTTCCAACGGAGAAAGTCTTTTCAACGGGCATTCCTACTGATGCAAAGTTTTCCAATAAACCTGATGTAACAGCATTAAAGAAAAAATTAGGGATACAGGATGGGATCTTGACGATCTTGATCGCTACAGGTTCTTTTGGCATGGGGCCTATTGAAGAGATTATGAAGCTGCTAAAAGATTATCAGTTGTTGATCGTCTGCGGGCATAACAAGGAATTGTATGAACGCTTAAAGCCGATGGCGCCGGCCCATACGCATGTCTTGGGTTTGGTAGATAATATGGACGAATTGATGTCCGTCGCTGATATTATGGTCACCAAGCCTGGTGGTTTGTCTATTGCTGAAGCGTTAGTCAAGAAATTACCGATGATATTTTTTAGCGCTATCCCGGGTCAGGAAACGAATAATATCAAGGTTTTGAGCAGTTATGAAGTTTGTCATGGTCAAAGCACCCTGCCACAGATTGCTGAGACTGTTCGTGAGTACAATTCCAATCCGAAAGACCTTGAAGCCTTACGAGGTCGATTAAGCGAATTATCCAAACCCAATGCCGTCTCAGACATAATCTCCTTAATATTAATATGATCGCTCAAGTTGTTTTTGATCTGCCCCTTGATGGGCCTTTTGATTATTTGATTCCTGAACATTTGGTTCCCAAGGTCGTGGTGGGCTCGCGTGTTAAGGTGTCTTTTGGTCCGAAGATACAGGTTGGTTTTGTGATCGGATTGCTTGATCAAAGTGTCATTGCTAAATTAAAGCCTGTCGTGTCCTGTGATCCATCCCCGGTATTTAATGCCCTTGATCTGTCTTTCGCTAAGGATTTCACAGCTTATTATGGCTGTACTTTGGGAGAGACGCTGACAACGATGCTGAGGAACAAAAAGGATTCCAAGCTTTCCATCCGTCGAGAAAAAAAGTCGGGGCATTCTTTCTGTCGATGCCGGCCGGATGCTTATGGATTTCAGATACGGGAAATTGTTAAGAAATATGACGGATCACGTCTCTTGATTTTAGTGCCGGATATTTTTAGGGGAGAATGGCTTTTTTCGCAACTTAAAGGGATGGGGCATTTTAAGATTGGTATGCGTTCTTGTGTTTTTGAGGCCGACGGCCACTATGATTGCGTCATTATGGTTGATGAAGAAGATTCTTCTTATAAGCAGGAGCAGATGCCGATGTATGAAACCCGTCAGGTTTTGATGGCACGCTCTAAAGTTTATGGTTTTGATATAGTTTTCATAGGTATTTCACCATCGGTGGAGTTGATGGAGGCTGTTAACAGGGGCCAAGTCAAGATTATTGAGGACCTCGAAGCAAGGATGCTTAGCGCCAAGGTTGTTGATTTAACTAACTATAAGTTTGTTCCCGGATTAATTTCCCCTCCGGTGCGCGATGCTTTAGAGGCGGCTTTGAAAATAGGCAAGAAAGCTATCTTGGTTTTAAACCGTCGGGGGTCGTATCGTCTGACCCGTTGCGTTGATTGCGCGGAAATATTGAAATGCAGCCACTGCGACAGCCCGCTCATTTATTCAAGGTCAGAGGGGAAATACATGTGCCGTCACTGCACGTATACCGCTTTAGGAAACACAGTCTGTCCTAAGTGCCATAAGCCCAGTTGGAAATCAGTAGGCATCGGTGTTGAGCAATTACAGACAGAATTAAAGAAACAATTCCCTCAAGCCAAGATTGTTTCTTTTGAGCGGGCGGCAAAAGACGGCAAAGCTCTAATGCCTGATACCCGCAATAGTTCGCAATCTCTGCCAGAATTTGATATCCTTATTGCCACTAATGCCGTTTTACGTTTTCAGGGAAGTTTGAAAGTTCAGGTGGTGGCTTTCATTGATTTTGATGCGGAATTGAATCGTTTAGATATGCGTTCTGCTTTTAATGCTTTTAGTTTGGCGCTTCATATCAGCAGCATGTCCGTTGGTCCTTTATTTATTCAGACGCGTAATATCCGTCATTATGTCCTTGAGAATTTGTCTCGGGGAAATATTAAGGGTTATTATGACGAGGAAATGAAATTGAGAAAAGAATTTGGGTTTAGTCCATTTAAGCATTGGGTTAAAATAAGCTGGCGAGGTAAATTAGAAAAATTGACCCGCCAAACAGCCCAAAACGTGTATGATAAATTAAGTAAATTGGTGCCTGAGGGCGGTCTTGTGACGCCTCCGTTAGCAGATGCGGTAGGGCGTAAGCGTGATCAGTTCCGTTTTAATGTGATGGTGCAAACCGATCACATCCCTAAGGCGGTGGCCCTGATTAAATCGACCATTCAAGGGATCAAGCGCCCAAGCCGTGTGATTGTAACAATGAATGTGAACCCGTAATCATTCCGAGGAGGATTATTTCATGGCAGTATCGTTTTTTAGAATTTCTTTCGTGGCGATCTTTCTATCGTTTTTTTATCTTTCTCAATCCTTTGCTGATCAATCTTATTTATCGGGCATGTTTGGGATGGTGGCCCAGAGCAAAGGAACAGAAGCAATAACAGCGATGAGCAGTTATAAAACAGATGTAGACACCTGTTTGGCAGAACATGCAGCCGGCGATTGCACTAGTTTATCGCCCTTTGCGGGTACTACCTATTTTACTTATGCATTTAGTTCTGATTCCTTCAAGCAATCAAATGATTATACAATTATAGCCACACCGACAGCAGCCGCTGATGCGCAAAGCGGCAGCTTGATATCGTATGTTTGTAGCAATGGAGCATGTGCCTGTCATGGAACAGGTACCTACGCCAGTTCTTGTTAGAAATAAAAATAGGAAGACATTCTTATTTTTAAGAGGAAATATTAATGAGAATAATTTTCTTCGGAAGTGACGATTTTGCGGCCGTGCATTTGGAGCATCTCTTGAACTCAGGGCATGAGCTGCTTTGTTGTGTCACAGGGCCGGATAAACCTCAGGGAAGGGGAATGAAGCTTGTTCTTTCCCCTATTAAAGAGATGACGTTGGCCCGGGCAATACCGTGCATGCAGCCAGTATCTTTAAAGAATAATGATATCGTTGATACATTGAAATCATACGAGGCGGATATTTTTGTGGTGGTGGCCTATGGCCGTTTATTAACGCAAGAAATTTTGAATATTCCGCAGATGATTTGCATGAATGTGCATGGCTCGCTTCTTCCTAAGTACCGAGGGGCAGCTCCTGTCAACTGGGCTGTTTTAAACGGGGATAAAGAAACCGGTGTGACCGTTCAGAAAATGGCGCTGGCCCTGGATGCCGGGGATATCATTGCCCAGGAAGTAATGAGCATTGATGACGATGAGAATGCCGCTCAATTGCGTCGACGCATGGCCCAAGTCGGGGCTCAATTATTGGTTAAGGTCTTGGGGCAATACCCGGCAGGTCAATTCCCGTTAAAGCCTCAGAATGAAAAACAGGTGACACTGGCGCCTAAGCTTACCAAAGAAATGAGCAAGATCGATTGGCATAAAGAAGCGCGATTTATTATGGATCAGGTGCGGGGCCTTCAGCCATGGCCCGGGGCATGTACTTTTTATAATGGTAAAATGTTGAAAATAATCCAGGTCCAGGTATCGATGGAAAACATGTCTTCCTTTGCCCCAGGAGAGGTGATTAGTGTTGGAAGAAACGGTTTTCATGTCGCTTGCGCCGACAAAGCACTTTTAATTAAAGAGGTTCAGCCTGAGGCTGGCAAAATTATGCCTGCGTCTAACTTTGTGGCCGGGTATAAAATATCCCAAGGTTCTTTATTAGGTGTGTCCTGATTAATTTTTATTTCGTTGAGCGTAACTTAATTTGTTTGTGATATAATCCCATTCATGTCTCTATTAAGAAAAGATCCTATAGTCGGCCGTTGGACCATCATCGCAACCGAGCGTGCCCGACGTCCAGCTGCTTTTGTAGATCCTCAATCGACAGTCACGGAGCGGAAAGATTGCTCCTACTGTCAGGATATTGATGCCCCCGGGGTTTATGAATCTCATGGAGTCAAGGTCATTAACAGCAGTAGTCCCATATTAGATGATAGTAAACCTTTTGAGCGCCGTGGTCATGGGCTTTATGATGTCTGCCACAGCTATGGCAGCCATGAGATCGTTGTGGAGACTCGCGAACATGTCGCCAATATGGCGGATTTATCACTAGATCAGATTAAGACCGTCATGCAGACCTATGCCTTGCGCATGCAGACACACTCTAAGAATCCTTTCATTGAATATGTTTTAGCTTATAAGAATTATGGAGTCGCCGCCGGCAGTCGTAATATCGGACACGCCCGTTCGCAAATCATGGCGGTTCCGGTTTTGCCCATGCGTGTTAAAGATAAGATTAGCGGAGCTCAAAAATATTTTGATTATCATGAGCGCTGCCTGTTTTGTGACATGGTTAGCCAGGAGATAAAGAACAAGGAGCGTGTTGTTGTTGAGAATGAACATTTTGTGGTCATCGCTCCGTTTGCCTCACGTTTTCCTTTTGAAACCTGGATTTTGCCTAAAGGGCATCATTGCGATTTTGTCGAAGGCATCGTTGATAGCGCGGATTCCTTGGCAGCTATTATGAAAGATATTTTATTGCGTTTTAAAATTGGCTTAAACGACCCTGCGTACAATTACATGATTCAAAGCTCGCCGGTCAAAAATCCTTCTTCGTTTAAAGAGAATTATCATTGGCACATTGAAGTCATGCCGCGGCTAACGCGGGTGGCTGGTTTTGAGAGAGGCACTGGTTTTTATACTTGTCCCATCCCGCCGGAGATGTCGGCATCTTTTTTAAGAGAGGTTGATATTCATGCCAGAACTTAGACGAGATCCTGTTGTCGGGCGTTGGGTTATCATTGATAGTGATCATACAAAGGGTCCTTCAGATTTTTCCAAAGATGACAATACCCCTACCCGTCAGGCGATCTGCCCATTTTGTCCCGGACGGGAACATCAGACCCCTGATGAAGTGGATGCGGTCAGGCCTCTTAAAAGTCTGCCGAATACTTCAGGATGGCTGGTTAGGACAGTGCCGAATAAATTTCCGGTTTTAATCCCTGAAGGAATTATTGAAAAAGAAGGCATCGGCATCTATGATCAGATGACCGGCATTGGTGCTCACGAGGTTTTGATTGAAGGCCCCGATCATGACAAGGGCTTAAGTGAATTGACTAAGGAAGAAATGCAAGCGGTGATCAGTCAGTATCAAAGCCGTTTTCGATATTTATCACAGGATAGCCGTTTTAAATATGTGGTGATCTTTAAGAATTTTGGTTCTTCAGCCGGCGCCACCGTTGAGCACACCCACAGCCAGATCATTGCATTGCCGATGGTTCCGAAAACAGTGCTGGAGGAACTTAAAGGAGCTGAGCATTATCATCAATACCGCGGCCGTTGTGTTTTTTGTGATATGATCGCTCAGGAATATCAGGATAAGGAACGCATTGTTGTGGAAAATAGCAGTTTCCTGGCTTTTTGCCCATATGCGCCACGTTATGCTTTTGAAATATGCATTATTCCTAAGGCGCACGGCGCTGATTTTGCCAGTAGCGATGAAAAAACTCAGGCTCATTTGGCGCAAATCTTGCAAGACGTTCTTAAAAAGATCAAAAAAGTTTTAAAGAATCCATCATACAATTATTATCTGCATACGGCTCCGATCGGGTATGCCAATTTGGCCTGTTATCATTGGCATATCGAGATTATTCCGAAATTGACCCGCAGCGTGGGATTTGAATGGGGTACAGGATTACATATTGTCCCGACTTTCCCGCAGGACGCAGCCCGTTTTTTAAGAGATGCTTGAAGTACAAATTGACAATTCAAGGCTTTTCAGTACAATAGGGTTCTTGTTTGTGCCTCAAATTATGCCGAGATAGCTCAGGTAGTAGAGCGCAGGACTGAAAATCCTGGCGTCCCCAGTGCAAATCTGGGTCTCGGCACCATTCTTTTTTATGAAACGAATTTCCATTATCATTCCAGCCAAAGATGAACAAGAACGTCTGCCAAGTTTTTTAAAGGCCGTTATAGAATATTGTCAAAAATCATCACATACCTATGAGATCGTGGTGGTGGATGATGGCAGTAAAGATCAAACGGCAACGGCAGCTTTAATATTTCAAAAGGAATTTCCTGCGCTCAAAGTGATTAGCCTTGAACGTAATCATGGCAAGGGTTATGCTGTCAGGCAAGGGTTTTTGGCTGCCCAAGGGGAAATTGTTTTGTTTCTGGATGCCGATGGATCAACGGGAGTGGAAGAAATTGAGCGTTACTTGGATTGCTTTGATCAGGGTTACGATATCGTCATAGGCTCCAGGGTTTTGAGTGATGGGCAATCCCATGTCCATGCCCGTATTTACCGTCGGTGCATGGGTGCCGTTTTTAATTTTCTAGTTTCGAGCATTCTTATTAAAGGTATCAAGGATACTCAGTGTGGTTTTAAAATGTTCCGGTCTTCAAATATCCCTACGCTTTTTTCTCATCTTTATTTGGAAGGGTTTGGTTTTGATCTGGAAATTTTATACTTGGCCCAAAAGATGAATTTACGCATCAAAGAAGTGGCTGTTAATTGGAAACATGTGGAGGGCAGCAAGATCAATATTTTAAGGGATTCGTTGAGGATGTTTTGGAATATTATCCAGATTAGATATATTTTTAAATACGACCACAAGCACCCCAACACCCGGTGTTGAGGTGCTTGTAAACTTAGATTGCAAATTTTTTAGCTTCCAATTAAACTAGAAAAATGCCTACAAATTCAGACCCGTCACATCAGTCATTGCACCCGCAATCCTTTCATTTTAGGGCCTTGATTAATAAACAGGGCAAGATCAATGTTCATGGCACACGTGCCCGTCAGAATCCATTTGCAGATCTTTATCACTACTTCTTTTCACTTAGTTGGCCCAAGTTTTTTGCGCTGGTGGCATTGATCTATTTCTTGACGAATTTATTTTTTGGCGTTTTGTATTTCATTGGTGGGGTAGATGCTTTAGGGGATGGGAATGCGACGGGTTTGGAACGCTTTAGGCATTGCGTCTTTTTGAGCATTGAAAACATGAGCTCTGTTGATTATAGTCGGGTGGGGCATGTTGGTATGGGGTCTGATATTTTGATGACTATGCAGGCTTTTTTGGGTATTTTGACATTGGCGATGATAACCGGTTTGTTTTATGCCAGGTTTTCGCGGGCAACTGCGAGGATCATTTTTAGTAATAAAGCAATCATTGGGAATCATAACGGAAGATTATGTTTGTTTTTTAGGATCGCCAATGAGCGTTTGAATCAGATCGCTGAGGCGCATATATCCCTGCATTTGACTAAGAATGAAATTAGTTTAGAAGGCGAACATACGCGTAAATTTTATGATCTCAAGCTGGAACGAGAACATTCCCCCCTATTTGCGTTAAGCTGGACCGTTCGTCATTATATCGATGATAGAAGCCCATTATTAGGAATGGACATAGAGAAATTGAAGGAAGCTCAAACGGGTATTTTAGCTTCCCTGACGGGCATAGATGAAACATTTTCACAGCCTATCATTGCCCGTCATACTTATTCCATGGAAGACATTGTTTACAATAAACGATTCAAAGACATTATTGTCTGGCATGATAAAAAGGTTCATATTGACCTCAAGGGCATCCATGATCTTCATGAGAGCGTGAAATGATAAAGGTATATACAGGAATCAAAGGTTTCGCTGTTTCCCTTTTTTTTATAGCAGGGAGCATCCTTCTTTTTTCAGTTTTTTTTTGGGGAATCACCAAGGCGACCGAATTGTTATTGCCTTTACTGATCGTTTTGTCGTATTTATTGATCATCGTTTTTGTCCTGGGGGTTCTTCCGGCAACTTATTTAAAGCAATTGAGGCCAAGGCTGGCTATTTATACTGTCATGATGTCGCATGCCCTGGGCGTTGCGACGTGGATGGTATCATTCTTTTATGTGATTAAAACGTTTGGGTTTATAGGGATTTTCTTTGCATTTTTATTTCAGTTCCTGGCCCCATTGGCCATTGCCGGAGCGATCATCAAAGGTTCCTGGCATATCGCAGAGCATCTGACAATATGGATTTGTTTCACCTATGGGATGCGGTATTATAGTCAGTGGTTGTTAAGTTTAAATTCGCGGCCTCAGCAAAAAAGTCAGATTATCGATGTTGATGCCGTAGAAGTGAGTGATAGGAGCTAGAAAATTCTATGGAAAAATGGTTATATTTGATCGGGGGTGGCATTTTAGGGACAGTTGCTCGCTATGTCCTGGCAGGGGCGGTGTATCAGAAAATAGGCACTGATTTTCCTTATGGGACCTTGATTGTTAATCTGATTGGCTGTTTTTTGATTGGAATTTTTGATACTATTTTTCAGGAAAAATTTCTTTTCAGTCCTATTTTAAGGATTTTCCTGATGACCGGATTTTGTGGGGCCTTTACAACATTCTCAACCTTTATACTTGAAACAGGCAATTTAATTAGGGATGGAGAAACATTGAGAGCTTTTTTAAATGTCATCATTAGTGTCATCCTAGGTTTTATTGTTTTCAGGCTGGGTGTTTTATTAGGGGAACTTATTTAAAAGAGGTGGCTTATGAAAATTCCAGCAGAAGGTAGTTTACTAAGGATTTTTATTGGAGAGCAGGATAAGTGGCAAGGCCTGCCGCTTTACGAAGCTATTGTGAATCTGGCACGTAAAGAACTTTTAGCAGGGGCAACGGTTTTTAAGGGGTGTATGGGGTTCGGGGCTAAAAGTCATATGCATACGGCCAAGATTTTGAGGCTTTCTGAAGATATGCCTATGGTCATTGAGATCGTTGATAGTGAAGAAAAAATCAAGGCATTCTTACCGCATCTAGATGAGATGATTACCGATGGGCTTATGACAATTGAAAAGATTAATGTCATCATGTACCGTGCGATGTCGAAGTAATTAGGTTTTTTGTGGTATAATAATCATGGTCTGAGCTAATCAATAGAGGGAGATGAGAGTATGTTAACGAAAGTAAGTTTGGTGAAAATATCATTAGGTGTATTAATGTTGGCTTCTATAGCCTTTCCAGCATTGTCTTATGCGGATTGGTCGATTGGCATTGGGGTCGGGGATGATCACCATCATGATAGGGATTTTCATGGCGATCATTATTATGGATGGCATGATCACCCGCATTATGGGCTTCATTATCATTACCTTCCAGCGGGTTATTTTACGATTTGGGCGGGAGGTGTGAGGTATTATTATTATGATGGCTTGTATTATGAATACGTCGGTGATGGGGATTATATTTTGGTTAATCCTCCGATAGGGGCGTATGTGAATGTCATCCCTCCGGATTTTCAACCCGTTAGTATTAATGGCAGGATTTACTACACCAATGATGGTGTTTATTATCTTTTAACGGAGCATCATGGTTATAAAGTTGTTCCTCAGCCTGTCATGTATGCGCCGCCCGCGCCTGTTGTTGTCCAGCCGGCACCGGTCGTCGTCGCGCAGCCTCCGGCGCCAGTGGAAAGCCAAGATGCCTTCCCTATTAATATCCCCAACAATAGTGGCGGGTATACCTCCGTGGTCATCAAGAAATCAGGGAATGGCTATGTCGGTCCACAGGGTGAGTTTTATGCAACATTCCCTTCGGTGGCTCAATTGAAGGTCATGTACGGGAAATAAGGGCATAAGGTAAGAGTATCAAGAAAATGACGGACGCTTTTATGTTAAATAAAAGCGTCCGTCATTTTTTTATTGTTCCAGCGTTGACAAATTAATTTATATGTTGTACATTTAAATAGTTGGATATTTCAAATATTGAAATAAATGAGGTGCGCATGGCTGAATTGAAATTGGATGAATTTGGGGACCGCATGATCAAGCTTCTTCCCAAATTAAAGATTGAGCTTGGCTGCTATGAGCATAGCACCTTAACGCGCCGGGACATTACCACCACACAACTCCTCGTCTTAGAATGCCTTTCCACTTGCGGAAACTGCAAGATGAATACCCTGGTTGATGCCCTTAAATTCAAGTTTTCATGTGTCACGGCCATCATTGATAGGCTTGTGAAGATAGGCTTTGTCGTTCGTGAGCACGGCAAAGAGGACAGGCGTACGGTCTTAGTGGCTTTAAGCCCTCAAGGTAAGAAAGTCTTACAGGAGGTTTACAAGCAGAGGCGCAAAGCCTTCATGCAGGTTTTTAGCCGCGTCAGTGCCAAGGAGAGGGAAGAATATTTAATGATTCTTGAGAAAATAGTCAACAAATTTAAGGACAGACAATGGACACTCTAAGGTTTCTAGTATATTTATCGACGGGTTCCCTTCTTTTATTAGCTGCGGGATGTCAAAGCAAGCAAGCAGCGCCGCCGCCCGCGGCGGCCAATGTGGAAGTAGCGACGGTTATCCAAAAGGATGTCCCTGTTTACAGCGAGTGGGTGACAACGTTGGACGGTTATGTCAACGCCACTATTCAGCCTCAGGTGTCAGGGTATCTTGTCGGGCAGGTATATAAGGAAGGGTCCTTTGTTCATCAAGGGGATGTTCTTTTTCAAATAGATCCCCGTCCGTTCCAGGTGGCCCTTGAAAAGGCCCAAGGAGAATTGGCACAGGCCCAGGCAGAGCTTGGTAAATCAAGTCTGGATGTCAAACGTGACACGCCTTTGGCCGAAGAAAAAGCCATTGCCCAAAGCCAATTGGATAATGATATTCAAGCCAAGT
>Ga0302280_1003485_pt1 | contig 11333 bp, 7 predicted proteins | sample III_Fen_E1_1_FD_198771 | JGI IMG/M metagenome (GOLD analysis project Ga0302280, IMG submission 198771) | Peat permafrost microbial communities from Stordalen Mire near Abisko, Sweden - III_Fen_E1_1 | ecosystem: Environmental > Terrestrial > Soil > Wetlands > Permafrost | place: Sweden: Abisko...
CCCAGTAAGAGGGCGTAAACCAAATCGTAACCACTACCTTCTCTTTCCATTAAGCCAAGATCGTAAAACACTTTTGATATATGTTCGTTTCTTCTGATTATCAGCAAGTAAAATCCTATTTCTATCTTCTTATATATCTATTTCTTCTTTTATTTCTCTTATTCCTCTTTTAAATCTCTTTTAAATTGTCATTCAGCACTTACCCAATTATGATTTGAATCATAGCCTATATTTTTAATTTTATTCTTAATTCTTAGTTCTGTAAGTATATTAGAAATTTTGTTTTCCTTTTGAGAGTCGTTTAAAATATCAGGTAGTTTATTCCAAAGTAAACAGGAGTTGTGCGGACAATTTGGAATGTACTGCCAACTTTATAGTTCAATTTTCTTCCACTAAATTTTTTACATTACAACAATCAAAAATTCCATTTTTTGACAGCCGGATTAGGGTATTGGTTATGATCTGTCTCTTCCGTTTTGGGATCATCTCAGAGATGTAAGTTATGTACACTCTACGAATAATTAGACACAAAAAGAACCTCATTTTTACAAGGAAGCCCTTATTTTGGTGGGATAATATTTAATTATCCTTGTTCTAAATATTTTGTTTATTTAATAAACTATTCTGAAATTTCTTCTTCATTATTCAACTTTATATTCTCTAATTGTTCTAAAAACTTCTGAAACCCAATGTTGTATTCGGCACATTTTTTAATATCATCTACTTTCTTTTTCTTTTTCAATATAAATTGATAGGCATTCTTAGAATTTGTAGAATTTTTATCTAGAACATTAATGTTCTTATGCTGAGAACTTATTTCGTTATTAACTGTACGAATGCAATTATTTATTTTTAAGCATTTCCCATTGTTGTCTGTGATAAAAGGAATTAGCCAACATTCCAGAGTATGGATACATACAGCATAAATAATTATTTCACGATCAATATCAGTATGAATTCTACTTTCAATCAAACCTTTTACATTTTCATAAAATGAATCCAACATATCTTTACCTTCATTAAATGGTACACCATATTCCGGTGATACATCTGTATCGATTTGAATAATTATATGAACACAATCCTCTGCAACGGCTTCTTTGATCATTAAATCGTTTCCTGCTACATATTCCAACACACCTTGCCAGGTACCGAAACCCACTTGAATGTTATTTTTTTGTTTTGGTTTGAGCGGAATTGTATAAGCATCTAACTCCTTTAAATAAATCTCTACAATATGCTTTATAACCCCATAATCTGATATTCCTTCCGACACTACTCCTATTTTCATCTTTCTGAGGTTTAGAAGTTATCAGGTAATCCGCCAATCAATCCACTCATCCACAGTTCAGAAAGTATCATATTCCGATCTTCCTTATAAGGTATACGATTAAGTTTTGTATGACCATCAATATTGCGTCTGGCAACAAATAGGCGTTGGTCTTTATCTGATAAATCAAGACCATCTAATACAAAAGGACTATGCGTTGTAATGATCACTTGTTTGTTATTCTTTTTTGCCAGTTCAATCAGATATCGAACCAGTTTTGTGCAAAGCTTTGGATTAAAAGATGTTTCAATATTATCAATTGCAAAAAATGCAGGTGTTTGTTTTGAACTAAATAAAGTAAGATAAAATAATAGATATAAAAAACCTTCATTCGTACTTCGTTGGTCAAAATATAACAGAGATTCATTTAAATATCTGTCTTTTACATCGAGTCGATACTCATTTGACAATAAATCTTTTGGGATTTCTAACCCTTCAAACCAATCTAACAGCATTAATCCATCGGTTATATCCTTCATGATGGTTAAGTTATCTTCCTTAGTTGCTAATTCCTTAAGATACTGAAACAATCCTTCTCCTCTTCTTCCCAAGGGTAATAGCTGTGTTTCATCGCTAAATCTTCTTAGCATTGTTTCTTCGGGAGTATAAATAAGAAATGAATCGAGATAGGGTTTATTTATAATTTGTTTATTTAATTGCTTAAAAGTATTTGGAATGTTCGAGCGGATTTTATCGAAACTGGAGGAATCAATCCAGGTTTCTAACTTCTCAAAATCAGAAAAGTCGTCAAGTCTTTTAATAATTTCTTTATTTCCTTTAGTTCCAATTACAGTTTTTAAGAGGGTTGGAATCTTTAGATCTTCAAGAAATTCTTGACCATTTCTCCATTTATTATTTTCTGTATCATAGAAAATTTTATAAACTGAGTCTATTTTATTATGTTCTGTTACTGATATATTGAATATTTTCTCAGAATTATTTTCGTTTTCGAAGGCTGAGAACATAAATTCAGGCTTAGTAACCCGTAAGAAATTCCCTAAAAAGTCAAGCTTATCCTGGCTGGCTGCTGATGCAAACGATATTGCTTCCAGTACATTTGTTTTACCGCATCCGTTTTCTCCAATGATAATGTTCACACGACCCAATTCAATAGTTGTATCAACTACAGATTTGAAATTTTGTATTCTGATTTTGTCTATCATGGATGTATTTCTTTAATGGTTCTTTAATATCACATTATAAATGTATTACTATAACGATTACATTTCAATGATGTTTGAATGAAAAAACTCTTGTACAAAAGTACTAAAAATGTTTTAAAGTGAAATTTTATCTCAAACGATTGCAGGTTTCAATTATCTGAAGCTACCAAATAGTAATGATCACAACAAAAACAATCTTTAACTAAAAGATTAGTTCCCTAAACTTTAATGAAAATTCTTCTTGTTTTTCATCATTCAAATAATACAACTTCATTGCACTCTCAGATTTATCCACATCAATCAAATTTTTACCACGATCAAATTCTATATTCTTTGTAACTTCTAATAGATTTTCTCTTATTGATTGAACAAGATTTTTGATAATTTCATTTTCTGTTTTTGAAATTATATTATCCAGGAACTGATTAGGATTTGATTTGAATAGATGCAATACGTTATAAAATTTATAAGGTTTATCATTCGTGTTATCAAGTAAGGTCTTCACATCTTCAACTTTCATATTACTCACATAAAGCGCTATCAAATAACCAAAAGGAGTAGGCAGCAACGACCTTGAATTAGTATAGTTTATTTTTGCAGTTGAATGAATCAATCCGAAATTACGTAATCTGTTAAGTGTAAATCGTAGATTTGTATAACATCTTGTTGCTCCGGTAGCTGTTGTAATTATATCGCTGAAAGACAATTTATCTTTTACAGTTTCAATGTATTTATCCATGCATTCCAGCAAGTTGTCAGCGTTGTGGTCTTTCTGGATAGCCAGAAACACCAGAAATGAAAGCAAATAATCATCACTCCGGTAAAAGTCCGGTGATTTACTGAAACTGTCTAAAATATTGGGAGACGCAATACTACAATCAATATCCTGATTTACATTGTATTGCCTTTTTAAATCATACAAATGCTTCTCTAACTCAAACAAAGATTTATTAAAATACCTCTTCTCTTTATTGATAACTGAAGTATGCGTTTCTTGATTCGATCGTTCAAAGAAATCGTTTAATTGCAGTTTGAGTATGTCTATTGCACTCATATTGATGTATTTTATAACAAAATAAAAACATATCCAATACTAAATCATAATCTAATGATGTGGGTCGACCGAAGTATAGTTGCATTTTTTATTTAGTTTCATTTTGATTCGCTTCGTGCCATAGAATACATTCTTTGACAAAAAATTTGAGTTCTTTGTTGAAAATATGTTCCTGATCAATAAGTCCACTTTCTGAATTTGTACTCAACAATGGAATTGATGTGCCGATATAATTATTAGAAGATAGGAATTGACCTGTATGAACAAATTTTGATCTAATGCCATAGTATTTTGATATCATTTTCTTAATGATTGGATTGCCATCTGTTACATTTTCTGATAAACTTACTACTCTTTTGGCTATTGAGTATATGTCTTGGTTACATGTATCGCACTTTAATGGTTTAATATCATTGATAGTGATTATTTCCAACGCTGACATATAACACATTACAGCATACTCGGCGGGGCTAAAATCAAGATAGAATTTTGATTCTATCATTTCTTCAAACATAATACCACGACTAATCATGGATAAAGATTTTTCGAAATTATTCTTATATTGATCGTAATTAAACTCTCTCTCTAAAAAATCATCAATACTATCAATTATAGATTTGTTTATGTTTAAATTGATAAACTTGTCCATTAATCTTGTCTCTGAATAAACTTCACCACTATTAAAATCACTAAAACTTACAACCCTATCATTATATGATCTAATGGTATCAATTCCAGAGTTTTTTTTGTTTATAAATCTTATGGTATCAAAAGTTAGATAATCACAAATTATCCGAAAATACTGCTGACTAAAAGTATGAATGTCTTCTTTATCATAGCCCAATATTTTAATGATTAGTAAGTCATTTTGCAAGGAGAAATTTCGACCTAATATCTTTTCAAATTTAATATATTGACCTAACGTACAACTTAAATAGTTTTCCTTTTTAAACTTCGGATGATCTTTTGCCTCTTTAATTGACGTATCAAATTTTCGTATAAATTTTTCTGGTTCAGAAAGTTTTCCAGCATCCCAGCTCAATGTTTTTATACAACCTTTTTTTGAATAAGTACATGTAATAGTTATAGTATGATTACCTTCATCTTCAATAGCGAGATCAATATAGCCAATAAGGATTAATTGTTTTTCTGAAATTTTGCAAGGAAAGGTATTCCATGCCAATTTTCCGAAGTTGAACCTTAATCTTGACCATAAACATCTTAAGAACTCATTTGATGAATTGTTGTCAATGCATGCAATATTGTATTCTTTTCTCATTTTTTTTCAAAATGTTTGTTTTGTTGCTAAATCACAAAGTACATTATTACACGGTATGTTTGTATTATTATTTGACAACGTAAATGATATATTCCCTCCTTTTATATTCCCTCTATCCACTGTTTCTTTTATATTCGCCCATCCTACTCTTGCGTGAGCAATAATTGAATTAATTTTTGGATGCCCATAACCGTAGCCATGTGAATATACAATTGCTCCTCGGCAAACATTTGATTGTGGAATAGGTGAATTATGGTCGTCAAATTCAGCTCCATGATGTGTCGCAACTAAACCATCAAGTTGTAGTTGTATATAATTTGGTATATGTTTATATGCAGCATCTCCCGGATGTAAAACAGATTTAATATCATTTTGTGGTGAGTTTACAAGAAGAGCTAACCCACTATCATTTTTATCAGAGCCATTACATTTGATTAATTTTCCAGCCCAAAAATCCAATGGTCTTGGAGTATTTGTTTCCCATAAAAGAAGCGTTCCTGAATCAGACATTTGAGCAGCCAATTTTGCATAATACGCAGTTATATTCTGTTTAGGTGCAATCCACACTATACCATCGAGGTCATGAGATTGTGTACTTCTGAATATTCTTTTGGCTGTTTCTACATGATCCAGATCCCAATGTGATAATATTATTGTCCTTGTATTTGTAAAACATAATTTAAGTCTAGATAAATATGATTTTTTGTTAGGCCCCCAAGCGCCCCCTAAGTCGAAGTAGAAAAATGGAACGTTATTTTGGTCTGTTACAGCAGATAAGCTGCCTTGACCAACATTGTATACATTTAATTTATGTATTTGTTTTCCTTTGGGTTTTATACTTTTCAGGTGAGATTGAATCGATTCAATATCTTTTTGCAAGTTTTGATTCCATTGAATGAAATTCGACAAATCCTCTGACAGTTTTGAATCATTGGGTAAAGTTTCTATTGAATGTAAAAATATTTCGTTGACTTCGAACAACTCTGAATTATCTATATACTGAGTAGCTTTCAAACCGGAATTCGAAGAAGTGGTTCTTAAAATCAGCCATAAATTCTCAAAATCTCGAATTTTCCAGATCTTTAGTCTACGACTGTTAGATTTCAATTTCAGAGTAAATAAGTTAGATGTAATTTCTCTGTAATTTTCCCAAATTGTTCCTGATGAGAAAGTTTCAAAACTTCTAGATTCAAATCCATCAAAAGTTATTTGATATGTATCATTCTCAAGTTGTTCAATTGATTCTACCTTGACATAATACTCATTGTTCTGAATTATATTCTTTTGGGCGATTAATAAGAGCATATTCTATTGATTATTGGTTAATTCTACTTTACCACCCTCCTCACAATCTCCTCAGCCAACGTATTCTGTATCTCCTTCCCCTCCCTTATCCGTTCTTTCATGCTATCACATATAGCAAACAATTCACTAATCTTAGAAATAATTCGGTGTTGTTCTTTAAGAGGTGGAAGGGGAATAACAATTTTTTTACTTTTAGTAACAGAGATATTATCCTGTCCTGCAGTACCAATCAATTCTATATCATTTAAGAATGTTCCTGTACAAAGAAAAGTATATAACCATTGATTCAATTCCTTTACAACCGGCTTAAAGAAAACAATAGCCTGATTACAGTTCCATTCATCAAAATCATCAGGTATTATAGCAACTTTACCTAGAGGAGGACCTACTATGTTCATTATTACATCACCTGGATTTAAAATTGAACGTTTCAGTTTAGTGGAGTTTATTTCCTGAGCAACGAATTGCTCTTTAAAACAAAAATCTATCTTTTGGTTTCTTATATTATACACCTTTAAAAACGGAATCCCGGACTCAATAAAGAATCGATTTTCAGGAGTAGATCCTGATGATATATTTGGACATAAATCTTGCATTCTACACCAAATCCAATTCTTTGGAAGTTTATAATGCAGCTCGTCACTTGTTATCGGAGGGAAACTAATTTCACTTTTTATTTTACCCTCTTTTATCAAATCCACTTTTTCTTTTGCTATCTTTTTCAGCAACTCACTTGCCGGTTCGTCATTAAGGTCTTGAAAAACAAGCTTACCCATGATAGCCAATTGCAGGATTGTTTGTTTTAGCTTATCAATACTATGTTCAGTTGTAAACAGCGTCTCGAAACAAATAGCTATTCGCTGCCATGCGTCTTTAAAATCAACGGCGTTTTTGGCATTGGTGAGCGTACCCAGCAGTACTTCCACCAGTGTTTCGTGAGCAATATTGCTATTGGTTTGTTCTTTCTCCAGTTCATCACACAATGCCATTAGTTCATTGACTCTCTCAACTATACGGTGCTGTTCTGCAAGAGGTGGAAGTGCAATTACAGTGGCTATAATTTTCTCTCTTGATATGTTGGGTTGCGCACCCCCTGCTCCCATACCGATAAATCGATTTTTATATGCTTTGAGCAGAGTTAGCAAGAACACATTGTAAACATCTGAAAAAGGGGTGCATGCACAAACTGCCTGATTTGTTGTTGCTGGTATTTCTAAAATTGAAGTTTTTCCTATAGTCGCACCATACATGGCAATAAGTACATCTCCAACTTTGTTATACCTGAGTGATGTCTTTTTTAGAGCTAGTTCAGTGACAAATTCCTCTGATTCTGAGATATAATCACCAACAAGTTCTCCAGATTTAAACCAGGGAATATCTCCTCCATAATATTCACCATTTCCTCTGTTTGGAGTAGCACCAGCTCCCCATTCACCTAAATCATTTAGTCGAATATATTCCCAACCTACTGGCAAGTCAAATGGAAATTCATCTTCAGAAATATTCGATAATGCTTTTGCTTTTTTTATTTTCCCTTCTTTGGAAAGATGCTTATATTCCGCTTTTATTCTTTTCAGTAACTCACTTGCCGGCTCATCATTCGTATCTTGTGGTACAAGTTTACCCTGTATTGCCAGTTCTAAGATTAGCTCACGAAGTTTTTGTATGCCCAATAGCTGTTGGTTGGAAGCACTAATGCCTCTGTTGCTGGTTTTCTGTGCCTGTGCGGTTGTCCAGATAGGGAGTGTATCTAATAATATTTTATTCATTCTTGTTTTTCTTTCCGGTATTTAATTGGCGGCATTAAGAGCTTCGCTGATAATCGTTTTTAGTTTATCTCTTAATTCACCTATGCGCTGTTGTTGCTCCTGAAATTTCTTTAGCAGCTTATCCGGGTCCTGGTTTATTTGCACGTCTACATGTGGGTTCTTACTATCCAGATTGTAGTTTCGGGCAATGATGTCTTCCACCGAAACTTTCCATGCCAGTTCATTTTCCACTCTGTCGGCAAATCCATCGGCTTCGTTACCCCACCAGGCTATTTCAGGTTCAAATTCCTCAAACTGCATAGGTTTCCCTTTATTATAACTTTTAGCCCCGACAGGGTATGGATGTTCGTAATACCAAACATTATCTGTCGGTGTTCCTTTGGTAAAAAACAACAGGTTGGTTTTAATACCGGTATAGGGGCTGAATACACCATTTGGTAACCGTACAATGGTATGCAAGTTACATTCGGTCAGCAACTTTTCTTTAATTCGTGTTTTGATACCTTCTCCAAAAAGGAAGCCATCAGGTAATACCAGGGCAGCACGGCCATTTTTTTTCAACAAATGAACAATTAGCGTAAGAAATAAATCGGCTGTTTCACGGGTACGGAAGTTCGTCGGGAAGTTATTTTCAATACCATCTTCTTCCATTCCTCCAAAAGGTGGATTGGTTACAATAACATGTACGCGGTCTTTATTGGTATAATCGTGCAACGGGCGGCTCAGTGTATTGTCGTGCCGGATATTAATGGGAGATTCAATGCCGTGCAAAAACATATTGGTGGTACAGAGCATGTGGGGCAGCGTTTTCTTTTCCACCCCAAGGATGGTTTTCTGCAACACGGCCTCATCAGCAGGCGATTTTACAAAGTGGTCGCGTTTGTATTCAATCACGTTCGAGAGAAAACCTCCTGTTCCGCAAGCCGGGTCAAGTACCAGTTCCTCAAGTTGTGGAGCCACTCTGTCCACGATAAAAGTGGTTACAGCACGAGGCGTATAGAATTCACCGGCATTCCCGGCACTCTGAAGATCTTTCAGTATCTGTTCGTAAATGGCACCGAAAGTATGGCGGTCGTTTTTGGTATTGAAATCTATCTCACTGATTTTATTGATAACCTGCCGCAACAAGGTGCCTGACTTCATGTAGTTATAGGCATCTTCGAAAACATTATGGACTACCTGGGCACGTACACTTTGTAAGTTTAGTTTGGTTTTCAGTGTGGGGAAAAGTTGCAGGTTTACAAAGTCTGAAAGCTCATCTCCCGTTATTCCCTCAGCATTAGCTGCCCAGTTGCGCCATCGTTGATGTTCGGGGATAGGTGATTTATAATTGTCTTCTGTTAATTCCAGTTCGGCTTCGTGATCGTCGTAGATCTTTAGAAACAACATCCACACCAATTGACTGATACGTTGGGCATCTCCATCGACACCAACATCTTTTCGCATTATATCCTGAATGGATTTTATAATGCCTGATACATTGCTCATGCTAATTTTTCCTGATTAAATAATTCGTTTTCGAGTTCGCGGAGTGCCTGTTCATACCTGGCTTTCCCTCCGAATGTTTTATTGATAATTTCCATGGGGGTACCCAAATCACTGAATGGTTTTAATTTCAACACCTTGGTATTTTCAATGGAAATAATGCCTTTATCGGCATAGTTGTCGAGCAGGCCATCGAGTACTTTTCGTGCCTGTTCGCCATATTTAGTGAAGTAATTTCGTTTCTTTACATTGTTGGCGCGTTCCTTACGTGTTAACGCCGGCTGATCAAAGGCAATGTGACAAATCAAATCAAAATCACCATAATCCTTACCCACTTCTTCTGCCAGATTATCCAGAATGATACCGTGCTCTTCCAGCATGTCAATAATCACCTGTTTTTTGGCTGTATTATTCCAGCTGCGTAGGAAATCAGTCAATGTGGTAAATTCACGTTGCACTTCCTTACGGGTAAAATCTCTGTATGATTCGGTAATAAGTTGCCCGTTTTCGCCGTAATATTCAATTCGTTCACTGACTATACTGGCAGGAACACCACTTACATATACTTTCTTTCTTCCGGTTGTTTCATCATCATGATCATCATTCGTTTCATCTTCAAAATCTGGATCTATAGGATCGGGAGGCACAGGGTCATCATCAATACCCGGTTCGTAAATCACAACCGGATCTCCATCAAAGTCGGGGTCGTGGAAAAGCTCGGTAGCTTTTTTAAAGTCCATAATGGTAAAGAACATTTTGCCGTATTCTTCATCAATGCGGGTTCCACGTCCTATAATTTGTTTAAAGGTGGTCATGGAACGGATATTTTTATCCAACACAATCAGTTTGCAGGTTTTTGCATCGACACCCGTTGTCATCAGTTCAGAGGTGGTGGCAATCACAGGATACCTACTCTCTGAAAAAACAAAGTTCTCCAGTTCTGCTTTCCCTTCAATACTGTCACCCGTAATACGCATGACATATTTCGAATTATCAGTAGCCAGTGTTCCCGCTGCATTGACTATCGCCTTACGCATGCGTTCAGCATGGTCAATGTCTTCGCAGAAGATAATAGTTTTATCATACGGATTGGTGGCTTTCAGCAACTTCATGACCCGTTCTGCCACCAGTTTGGTGCGTTGGTTTAGTACCAGCACACGATCCATATCCATCTGGTTATACGTGCGCTCTTCAATCTCATTGCCCAGATCATCAGTCATCCCGGGAGGTGGAGTCCAGCCTTCAATATCTTTATCAATGTCAATGCGAACTACTTTGTAGGGAGCCAGAAAACCGTCTGCAATTCCCTGTTTCAGGCTGTAAGTATATACTGGCTCATGAAAATAAGTTATATTCGAAACATATTTAGTCTCCTTAGGTGTAGCAGTCAATCCGATTTGGATGGCATTGGTGAAGTATTCAAGTATCTCACGCCATGAAGCATCTTCAGCCGCACTGCCCCGATGGCACTCATCGATAACAATCATATCGAAGAAATCGTGTGACACGTTCTTAAATATCTTTTCGGACTCATCTGGTCCTGTAATAGCTTGGTATAGTCCCAAATATATTTCATAGGAAGGATCAATCTTTCGATTCCCTATTTTAGTCATTACCGACCCGAAAGGTTTAAAGTCATTGTTTTTGGTTTGGTCTGCAAGATTATTCCGGTCGACAAGAAACAGCACTCGTTTCACTACACGGGCTTTCCATAGTCGCCAGATAATCTGAAAGGTAGTATATGTCTTTCCTGTTCCGGTAGCCATAACCAATAAAATGCGTTTTTGACCATTGGCCACTGCTTCTATTGTCCGGTTAATGGCTTCCACCTGATAATAGCGTGGCTCTTTGTCTGAACCATCGGTATAATACGGCTGAAGTACCATTTTCTCATCTTCATCCTTAATACCACGGTATTGTTTGTATCGTTTCCAGAGTTTGTCAGGTG
>Ga0302280_1003493_pt1 | contig 11297 bp, 6 predicted proteins | sample III_Fen_E1_1_FD_198771 | JGI IMG/M metagenome (GOLD analysis project Ga0302280, IMG submission 198771) | Peat permafrost microbial communities from Stordalen Mire near Abisko, Sweden - III_Fen_E1_1 | ecosystem: Environmental > Terrestrial > Soil > Wetlands > Permafrost | place: Sweden: Abisko...
CTTTGAAGTTAAATACTGCGATTTCGGCGTTGATGTTTTTAGTTACTCATATTAAGAGATAGATTTATATTATGAGACAGGGCATCTAATGGCTATTTCAGATTTTCTCTGGTTGTTGATTGAGATGAGCCTCGTTTATTGAGATATCTTTGCTAAAATTATTTTTTCAGAAGGCTCCTGACTTTGTTGATCCTATCTGAATCCATATGAATAAAATTAATATGGGAGGACAAATTACCTCTCAAATTTTAAATTTTAAACAATCGTCTTTTTGCGATCAATTATGAACACAAATACAAATTAATAGTATATCAAAATACAAGTCAATTAGACTTTCTATGAGTGATTTAATATGTCATGATTATAAAATTATCTCTGGATGATGAAAATGCAATAAAAATTCTCTTCTGACATCTTTTAAATACGGCTAGATAATATAATTTTGTTTCTTTTGTACTCTTGTTGATGAATTTTTGGGTCATAAAATTTATAAAAAAATATACAAATGGGCGAAACTTAATCATCTTAAATTAAAACTGAATACACAAGCACCTTAACTCTTATCGAGAGTGTTTAAGATAATAATTTTGGAGCCATTGACATATTCCGCACCAAATAACCTCCATATTAATACGTTATGGATGTTAAAAAGAATTTTATCGAAGATCACGAAAGGATGAACAAATACCTTCGATTTGCCAATCAAATGAAAAAGATAGACCATAAAAATTTAGCAAAAATTCACCATTGTTAACAAGTTGAAGGTATTAATCGAGATAATATTAGAAACTCAAGTCTGCATAAAGCATTCGAAGATTCATATTTTTAGTAGCTACTATAATTTTACTCTTGAAGAGGCTATATAAAAGAAAAAACGCCAAGATTGCCTATTTCCTGAAAGCTAATTAGTTTATATAATGGGGAGCTTACTAGAAGTTGGCAGTTACCTTCAAACATATGGAATTTCAATAGGAGAATATCGTTCGAAATCAATATATTTGAGCCCTGAGGGATATATCAAAATATATTTGCTATAGGTTGAGGAATAAAACCGTCATAGTTGTTTTTTTAAGGCTATGTGCGATAGGTCTCAATTATAAAACTACATTCTTTCTCCCGAACAATTAAAGTTTGTAACCGACAACAACTATTAAGCTAAATACGATATCTTCAAAGCTGACATTTTTGCAATTGGTATGGTTATCCTAGAGCTTATCACTTTGGACAAATCCAAATTTTATTATAATTAGAGTAAAACAGAACTGAAGATAGATAGAATTGCTTTTGATATTTCCAGTATGGGCAAAATCTATAGTGAAACTTTTATCAATTTGCTAAGATGCTGCCTAAATCCCAATCCTTTGAAGAGATGCAATTTCTAGGAAGCCATAAATTAACTAAACTACATAAGAAAGAATATGAAGGCAATTACATATTGTATTAGATTGCATGAAGATGATGATAAATCCAAGAAAAATAGTTCAAAGCGAGAGATAGCAATGTCTGCAAAAGGACAGCACATTTTGAATGGACTTAAAAAAAAACTAACCCCTTCGCCTATCTCCACTCTATCCAATACAACATCCAGTAATTTTAAAATAGAATCAAAGTCCAACTCAAGTCGAAGCAGCTAAACAGTTACCCTTAAACTATGATGTTCAAATACTGTTATTCTTCTGTTATTCTTAAAAATTAGTTCTTATGATATTAATAATTTCAAAATTAAAACAATTCTTTTTTTTTAAGATAAAATATTAAATTATGATGATTTATCATTCTTTTTATAAAAATGACTCTTAGTATTCCAATGACAATGCTATAGATAATATATATAAATATTATACAAGTCGAGATGAGCTGTCATTTTTCATGTAGCTCGTGCTTGCCTTCCAGTTCATCATTTACTTCTTGCACTGCTTGCCCATCAACAGCCACTCTATTTTCGGGAGCATGTTTTTGTATCAATAATTGGGATTCTACCTGCACTTTAAGTAAATGAAAAATAATTTAGATTCGTCAATGAAGCCGATATTTCAAATTCTTGACGCATTTTATGGTACTCTATTCCCATTGGTCATGCTCCTTTATTGTCTGAAAATTCGACTTCCTCTTTCCTATCGGATTGTAGTTGGACTTCAAGGCTTTGGGCTTTTAGTTTATTCAAAAATAATGTATTTATACTTTGAAAATTACTATGGTCTAAAGATCTTAATAAAATCAAATGGATTCTACAATAGCCCATATCGACTGTAAAGCTTGTCTATGTATTATGTTATTCCAGTCATAGTATTATTTTGCTGCTTTCTTGGTGCACTATTTTTATTGTATTATCCCATAAAAACTTACAGGCAAAGCTATTAAGATTATTGGTAGTATCTTAAATAAAATACTCTAGGATTTCTAAATAATTTTTATTATTTCGGATCGAGGATAACACTATATTATATTGGATTATGGATTAACTCAGGCTCAACGGCAATAACTGACATCATCCCTTTTGGCCTTTTTAGTTTAATCATCGTCATCGTCGTTGGCAAAGTTATTTATGATTTTCACCAAAATAAAGCAGATGATGGAGTCTATGAAGCGGAGATATATCTTTATTGCATGATATCGCCTCTATCCTTTATTGGATTGCCTCTTGCCACTACTTCAATTTTTTATTTTATAGTTTATCTTGCCCCAATAGCGCTTTTAGCTCTCATCATGCTGCTCAATAAAAATTATGAAATTATTAGTAAACAAAAGATAGTATTTTATTTGGTCTAAATACTGATCCCTGTCTTGGTTGTTATCTTTATAATTGTGGATGATTCTATCAAATCATTTATACTTCTCATAGCTATCATAGTTGGATCACTCGCAATAATCATTGAAATGGGTCTATTGTACTACAGTGGCGTAGATTTGGAAAGATCAAATAAAATATATCCAGAAGAAGCTGATATTGGCAAACAACCAAATTAAACAGCATAAGGAAGATAAGGGAGGTAAAGAAAGAAAGTCAGTCGTTCTTTGAATAAAAAGACTTCATATTTTTGATTAATATTTAGTCTTAATCATTATTGATTTATAGAACCGACAAAATTCATTGATTTATCAATATATTAAAGATCAAATTCATAGTATGAGTAAATATCTTTTGATTGTATACATCATTTTTTGGGATCCACTTGATTAAGCTGCTCGTTTAGACGGTATTGTAATAATTAAAGAGGATTACTGCCAGGAAGTACTCCATTAGGAGAATTTTGGACATTCGTGTTGGTCATTTGAGTAACTTGGCTTTGAATTTGGCGGCTTTGCATTTCAATTACTTTAGCCATATCTTAGTTAATGACTCCAGCCTATTTCATGAGGTTTATTATTGCCGATTACATTTATTTGAACATATTTGCTACTTCAGGATGGCTCAACAGCACTATATATTATATTCTTTACTTTGATCTGTTACTCCTTTCATGAAATCCTCTTCTTCTAGTCCATATTTTTAAAAAACAAAATCATTTAACGTCAAAGCAATAATCACCGGTATGATTTGGAAATTTTAAGCAGTTTTTTATAAGGAACCAATAATATCCTTTAGGATTGAAGCTTTGGATTTCACTGTTTGTCCTTGAAATTTAATGATTTATTTGATTGTATCGAAAGAAACTTCTTTTGAGGCAACAAATGACTCCCTAAATATATTTTACTTTACTTCACTTTAGCTCGAAGATTCGATTGAATTAAGAATATTGTTTGAGCCAAGCCTTTCTCCATCAAAAATATTTAACTTTCCTCCATCTTCTTTATTCCGATTCCTAATTTATTGACAATTTCCCTTTGGCCATCTATAATGAGCACTTCTGTGTTTGTTAAATAATCAACTAACGCTTCTGTATATTTTGGACTATTATTAATTAATTTTCGCTGTTTACTTCTTGTTTAGATGGTTAATCGCTGATATTAATCTTTAACAATATCGAAAGTTCCCTCGACAATTTAGCCGTAGGTTTTTATATTAATGAGGTCCGATGTGCCAGGTTGCAGCTGAACATTTATTATTTTTTTCAATTTTTCGAGTCTTTATGGAGAGAAATGGTGCTCAAAGGTTGATACAAGTTCCTTTGATTGAGCTACTTATTCATAAAGTCCACTTTCTCTTATTTTTTAGCTTACCACCTCTAATGATTATTTTAATTTTGCAATGAGCTGTTCATTTGTGTTAATGTATTGAGAGTAAATTTGTTTACTGTTATTTTTTAATTCTTCTACGCTGCCAATGAGTTAGATATTTCCTTAATTATTTATTTTGAATTTGTTCAAGATGGCTTTCAAAGCTTATCGCGGCAATTTTTTGGACTTGACGGTTTTAATCAAATCAGGAATATCACTTCCCTTTAATCTTTTCATGGTAATAACAAATTTCTTCTGATGAATATCTCGATAGATGGCTAAAGTTTTTGCGAGTTCGTCCATATTCCTAATGAGTTCAGTACTATTTTTGGTGAAGACTTCCCAATTAACGTAGGACTCCTTGCCAACAATGCTGAGGATTTGTTCATAATTGGATTAAATATCCTATATTTTTACCTACATGTTGAAATATTATATTCTTTGATTTCGCAAAATAATCAAATTAATCATAAATTAATTTATTAATTCATCATCGAGTTAATTTATATCCATACTCAATTTTGTTTTTCATAGGTCATGCGAAGGATTTTATATGTTAATATAAGGAAAAACTATTTCTATTTGTTAGAGTCATAAATTTTATATCATCAAATGTTTATAATAATTTCAAATCATAAATAGTAATCATCAAGGAGAAAATTATTATGCCGCTGTCCTAAGAGTCTATTCGTAACAAGATAATCTCGAATAGATTGATTTGGGAACAAATATTTTGAGTCCGATCTTCAATAGTAATTGTTTTAATACTCAAACGATTTCGAGTTATATAGAATAATGGCTCGCAAGTATAGGAGTAATACCCGATTATTTGACAAATATTGTAGTATTACAGAGTAATTGGCGCAACCTAATCGATATTCTAGTCGACATTTTTTTTTAACCAAATACGCAACTTAAGAGAACTTGCACCAAATACTCATACTCAAAGCCCTCATGCTCCAAAAACTAGTATAAGTACATGAATTAAATTTTCTTTGCTTGCAAAAGAGTATTTATAGTAATTTATCTTCTCTCATGGTTCCTAATGCGAATTAATCAATTAAAATAAAATGAAGATAAATTCCAATAAACTAACACACATTATCATTATTTTGCTGGTCATTTATGGTCTGAGCATAGTACTTATTCAATATTCCCTTTGCCTCGCCTACGATATACTGTTGGCAGTTACATTAGCATAGCTTTAATGTCTTTATTAGAGTAGAGACAGTCAGCCCCTAACATCAGTCTTTGTTCGTTAATTCTCATTATCTATTGGATCTTCTCTCCTCGATTCACAACTGAGAGGCAAAGCGGGTTAAAATTGTTTAGCATTTGGGAAATATATTTTTTTTATTGATCTAACTATTGTAATTGATCTTCTGCACTCACATTTATTTTATCGGTTACTTGAGGTTTAGTCTCTCTTTTGCATTTGGCCTTCAGTTCGACAAAGATTCGGATGGTACTCATAATGAGACACACAGCCATGAGTATACACAGTAAAAACATGCAAAAAATCTAATTATCCTACTAGGTAACGGAAGCAAAGTATTACCTAGCAATTATCCACGTCACAAAGAACAGGATCATTATCATATTCATGATTTGGGTTGCGTTATGCAAATGACTTTGATAGGGCCTTTTATAAATCATGTAAATGAGGAAAGTGAAAACAATGATTGCGATTATTTCTATCGAAGAGGCAAAGTATTTTTGATGACAGGTCACAAGCACAATATTTAACAAAAATATGTAAATGAGATATATGGGAATATAACTGCTTTTACACCTTGGTAAACTCTACAGATTCGTCCTATAGCTTCTTTACACTACTAGAAGTTTGAATTCGAAGAAGAAAACAAAACTGGAAATAAGTACCATTATCAATGAAATGAAATAGCTCAGCAAAGATGGTACATCAGAAAACATTAGAGGCATCTGATTATCAATGATGGTATTGACAACAAGCAAGTTGACCATCAGGAATCCTATAACAATGGGGAAGAAAAAATGAGTATAAATGACCTTCACATAGGCATCGACTTTAATGAATTAATTATTTGTTTAAGGATTATCTAAGATTTGCTTCCATTTCCAGAGTAGGGGTAAGAAACATAACACAAAAAAACAACTCACACCTATGATGATGCCCTAAGAAAAGTCTTGGTTGGTTGGGTTGTAATATATAGATTATTGTGAGCTGTAAATGTTTACTTTAAGATTAGTAAGAAAGAGAAAGTTGCCTGAGACAATGCTGAAGTATCTAAGCAACCCGAACACTGGAGTAAAGTTGCTGCTAAATTTTTGAAGCAGAAATATTATCTAAAATGTGTGAAGAGTCTCCACCCCAATCATCTTATGACTAAGGGAGCCAACCACGAATAAGAACAGAACTACTAAGGAAAGTACTATTATAAAATTTATTAAATTTATCAACCTGCCGTAGTCCTTAACTATGATCATCTTATCTCCATTAGAATTCATACTGAATTAAAGTAAGAAATGCTTTTGAATGATGAAAGTTTAATTAAAGATTATTGTGATGTTTGCATGGTTGCCTTATAAGTTTTACTGATAGTCTACGTAGAGTATCAGTAGGCCGGCACTGTAAGCCCATTCCACAAACTGACTCTGCTAATCACAATTAAAAATTAAATTGGTCGTCAGATTGAGCTTGTTAAGTGAGGAGAAAGAGGGATAGACTGTAAATGCAAATATTCCCTGATTCTCATTGTTTTTTTTGTCAATCCACTTCAGAGTGAGGCTGAAATCACCTCCATTGTAGACACAATCGGATTAATGTGTCTATGAACCGTTGAAACAAATGTAATGATGCTCAATTTTACAAATTGAAGAACAACCGTCGCCGCTAACTGTATTTCTATCGTCGCACTACTCATAAAATACTTTACCGTCACCACAAATTGCTAAGCATTGACCATCTGAGTCCATGTAAAATCCAGATATACACTGACAAGTTGAATTTATGAGCTAGTATCTTTCTATGACATTACAAAAAATACAAACAACTTGGCCGTTAACTACGGCGTTTGTGATGCATCCAATAATGTTCGTGCAATAGCTCGCTACAACCCAATAATTTGTAGGACAAACACAAAGATAATTGCTGTTTAGAATGAACCCGGGTGAGCAACCTGTGCAAGTTGAAGTATTAGTTGAAACATTTTGAACTAAACTAATGCAATAGCTTACATTAGTGCACCCTTCCACAATAGACCAGTATCCAACAGGTACCTAACACACAAAATTATTCAAAATACACCCTGGCTAGCAGGAAATGCACATTGAAGAAGAATTGACATGACTGTGAGATACTGTAAGGCATTTTTTGACATTGGTGCACCCTCCTGTAACAATCCAGTATCCAGCTGGTTAATAACAAATAGAATTGTTCAAAATGCACCCTGGCGAACAGGCTGAACATGTAGACGTATTAGTTGAATAATTTTGAACCACACTAATGCATTGACTAACATTAGTGCACCCTCCTCCAATAATCCAGTAACCAGTTGGACAGATACAAAGAGAATTGTTGCTTAAAATGAAACCAATGAAACACGCTGTGCATTTTGTGTTTGAAAATATTTTCACCACTGTTATGCATTGGCTGACATTAGTGCATCCTCCAATAACGGGGAACCAGCCCACGGCACAACCTATACACAGAGAAGGGCTCGTGCAGTTTAAACAGTGCGGCATAAGATTCGAGCAAGGATTGCATGCGGAGGGAGAAGTAGCAGAATTAACTATGCTGTGGATATCGCATTCCATAATTGTAAATACTTAATAAAAAATGACTGGCATATTGGTTATTATAAGCTGATAAATATTGGGAGATGCCAAGGTGCCGGAGTCAGCAAAGTATACTTATGATGGACGAGTGCCTCCAGCCGCAAAGGCAACATTAACGAGTCCTATTATGCATTTTTGGGTGAGAGTTGGGATAAAAACTGAGGGAATGCCAAAATTAGTGGTAAAGGTATTTGTATGAAGAGGCCCTGTAAATGCTTAGCTATAAAACATTAGTTTACTGTTGAAGGTAGATATTTGCACAAGAATATAGGTTACTGTCATTGACGTTAATGCATATTGAAGTGGAAATGTTGGAGAGTATATCATGAAGGTAATGTTGTTTAAATTTACATCAAGGCCGTCCCACATTAAAGAAATTTGTTGATCAGTATCAGTTGAATAAAAATTGCAACTAAAACTGGAAATAAATTTTCCATAAGCATAATCGCTTGCGTTAGAGATTGAAAATGGAAGTAAGATACCAAATTTCTCAGAGTTTGGCCCTCGAACTGGGTTGTTGAGAATAATTGGTGTGAGAACTAAATAAGATTCGATGTACTCGCTTGTTGCATATATATGGTTCCACTGCAACTACTTATCAATATAATGGAGAATGCGGCATATACGATTGACGAAACTGAGTCGGGAATATAAGTCATAATTCCTCCCGTAGGATTTGCACTCAGTGTAGCAGTAAAGCTGAAAGGTATGTTGATATCTCCCATTTTTAGTCCCGAAAGTGCATAAGAAGAAGATGTGAGGTTTGGGTAAGTATTCCACCAGGTAAGAGGGAAGGGGTATCCCATTGTTTGAGGAATAGTGGGAAGATTGGAAGTTGAGGAGGATGCATTAAACAAAACGGCTTGATCTAAATGTAACTGTAGTTACATGTGGCAAAACAAGATGAAGGCTGATACTGAGCACTGGTTTAATGAATAAAACATAGAATAATTAGCAACGTGCAGGTATTTCTCCATATCCATGAAATGGACAAAGATAATAAATGCAACTGCATATTTTCCTTTAAGTTGATTGCAATAATATTACAAAAGAAAGAGATTTAAACAAAATTGAAGATTATTTCTTCATAATATATTTTTGTTATAAGATGTTGGTTATATCGCCTATTTGAGGCATTATGAAAGAACAAACTATTATTCACCATATACTTCAAATTTAATTAGCATCATCATTATGGACTTGCAAAACAATTGAATTATTACATTGAATCATGCACAACAAAGTCATGGATGCAGTATACCAACTCAACATATTTGTAAATTAAGACAAGAGAAGTCAATTAGTTTTCGATTCCTTCCTTCTTATCCAACCTACATTATCATGAGATATATTTTAATAACAAAATATATCCAAGTGACGCAGGCTAAAGTTAAACTGATATGCTAATAGCTTAATTAATTTTGTATTTGCTAGCCATTTCATTCTCCAACAATAATTATTTCTTTCGAGAGATTTAATCCTGTATTATATTATTCATAAATTTAGCAATAGATGTTACTCCAAAAATAATAATAATTGACAGTGAGGTTTTCCTATAAACTCCCAAATTTATTTTGTCCACACATCTGAATATTTTTGCATTTAAATCTTCATCTCAAAAAACATAATAATAATAATTTATATCATGATAAACATAGATTTGATGATTATCCAATACGATTTTATTTGCCAAGTACATCGATCATATTTTCACATAATCGCGACTAATAAATAAATAAAAAATAAAAAAATATAGTTTTTCATATGGCGAGCAAAATATGATATTAATGCCGATGGATAATATAAATTCTTTCTATTGCTTGATTCTCCTTTCTCATAGTTAGTACTTTATAAATTTAAGAATATAAAGCAGGGGTTATGATAATTTTAAGAAGATCTTTAACTTTTAAGTTTGATTTAAGATCAACATCATTATTCATTAACAAAATTCATATTCATACACTTAATATTAGTAATCATGAATTTCGATGCAAATTTATATTGGAACTTGCTTTAACTAACACAGGTCCAATTTTCTTTTTTGGAATGTCTTTTATCAACATTTTTATTTTGCTTTTTGTGGTTTAGATGCGCTTCTTCAGGACATCCTATTTCTTTATTTCTTTGGAAGAACGACGATGCTGAATTTGTTGCTTTTTGAAATTGAGAAATAGCTGCTTTTCTTTTTCTTTTTCTTTTAATTTTCTACTATTTTATAAAATTGTTTGCTTACAGATTTCATCCTCAGTAAAACACATGTTTTCCATCATCTAAATTATGAGATAATTACTAAATGAATCTATAGATCAGAATCTTTCATCAGACGAGCAATAATGATGGCATACTCAATCTTCTACTCACGAGTAAAAAAATAGATGAGACGAGGTAAATAACGAATGAAAGTTGTCTTAACCTTGAAGTTTTTGTCATTGTTAAACGATAAATATTTTTACCCTAAGCGATATTATTGGAAAAGTTAGACTGAAAAATATTGAGTGGCTAAATATTATGATTGTTACCAAAATAGAAAAATAAAATTGCAATTTATCTCTCATAGCTGCGGCTTGATTTACTCAGCTCTGCATTTATCTTGCTGGCGTAGGCATTAATTAGAGCAGGATTACTATCCCTACTTATTAGTTTTACAACTCCTTCAACCACAACTTCATAACTTGCAGTTTTGCTTCTTAAACACATATACAATCGTGGCAAGAGTGTTTGCTCAATAAAATCTCCACTGAAGCATTCATAACAATCTTTTATTGCTGTATAAAGTTCTCCAAGCCAACTACTGTTCTTTTTATTTAATAATGCAGTTAAATATTTCATAAGGAAGTCGCAGAAAGCTGTTTAAAAATATTTTTCATTGCGGTCTTAAACTCGATCTTTTTATTAAGTTAGGGCTTGATTTGGCGATTCAACGAGGAATACATGTTTGCAATCTCTCAAATGGGAGATAAATTTATTGATAATTTTGATTGCATCATCATAAGGATCTTCCTCTTCGAAGAGTTAATTAAACATCCAGTAAATAATTTATCGAAGTTATGAGGCTTTAGCTGGAAAAAGGCGAGCAATTTAATGAAAATAGCTGACCAATAGCAGTTTGTTAGTCAAAGGTTGATAAAATAGTTCAGTATAAACTTCGCAAAGAGGTTCCACTTTATAGAGAGGAGCCGATAAGATAAGAAGACCTGGGAGATTGTAAGCCAAATTGTAGAGAATTCGTTAATTATGAGACTGTGAAAGTTAGATCAATGATTTCCAAAATTTAATAGAGTGATGCTCACTTCGAAGAATAATGTGAAGCAATTTTTGATAAG
>Ga0302280_1003496_pt1 | contig 11292 bp, 9 predicted proteins | sample III_Fen_E1_1_FD_198771 | JGI IMG/M metagenome (GOLD analysis project Ga0302280, IMG submission 198771) | Peat permafrost microbial communities from Stordalen Mire near Abisko, Sweden - III_Fen_E1_1 | ecosystem: Environmental > Terrestrial > Soil > Wetlands > Permafrost | place: Sweden: Abisko...
CAGGAAGTGAGCTTTAGCGAAACGCAGCCTCCACAAATGAATGTTCATAAATATTTGTTTTAATTCATTTTGTCCATTTCCTGTCTTTTTCCTTACGTTACTACAACTATTGACTTTTATTTATTTTGTGAATAAGCAAAAGTATGATTAGGATCTCCATGCACCTCTTGTTCCATTATTAGAATTAGAGTTTGTATTTGAATTTGATCCATACCTATTATTATTATTAGAATTATTACCTTGATTCTTATTGTTCTGTGTTCTCCATCCGGTACCATTCGATTGTATCGGTTCTTGATTTTGTTGTTGATGTTGATTTTGTTGATGTTGATTTTGTTGATTTTGTTGATTTTGTTGATTTTGTTGATTTCTCCATACGCATGGTTTAGAATCTCGATCCGTTCTAGCATTCTGCTTATCGAAAGATGGCGGCACATACTTCTTTTGATGATCAGTATGTGTATATGTAGGCTTTTGTGGTGATCGTTGAGATTTTTGAGGAGATTGTTGACAAGATTTGTTACTTCTCCAAGATAAATTAGTGTCTTTAATTTCTTCGTTGATGTCTTGAACACTACTTTGTGTCTGTTTGAGACCCGACATAACATCACCTATCGAAACAATCGGAATCTTTTTATCTATCTTGTTCTTCTCAAATTCTTCGAACGCTTCATCCCATGATGATGATTCACTCGAGTTGGTACATCCGTCTGTATCCAATTTGATGGAAATTTGAATTGTCTCGGATTGATATTGAGGTTTAGATTGAGATTCAGGTTGAAGTTCAGGTTCAATTTGAGTACCGCCAACGATCGTATCGGAACAGCAATCTGTTTCGGATTCAATTTCGGATTCGATTTCGGATTCGTTGCCGATCTCGATAAATCTAGAACTGGAAGTTGACATAATATCAGTGTTTAAGCCCATCAATTCTGCCTCCATACGTTTTAAAGCTGCTTGAATCATATCATTCTTTTCGTTCTCGATCGACTCGATCATTGTGGTTATATTTTTAACTTCGATGTTATATCTCTCAGGATGAATCGTAAAATCTATAAGAACCCTTCCGGCCTCATCAGACACTACCGCTTCAGCTCGAGGGAACTTTCCAACTCGTCCAGCACGACCCATAAGTTGAAACCACGTGTATGGGGAATGATGTTCTGAAAAATCATCATTGATGATGACTCTTCCGTAGGGTTGATTCGTACCAAAAGTGATGGACACGTCTGCTACAACATAGGCTAATTTTCCCTCATTCGCATACTCTAGTACGAAATTAGTGTAAGCCTGATCCAAAACTGAACAAGACGGTGCGTAGATTCCTACTCCACAGAACAACAAAAGTAGAATATCATCTGATACATTCGTTCCGTCCACAAAACGATAGTTCTGTCCTTTGGATACTTCTATCTTACGATTAACGATAGTATCCGGACTGTTTGGTAAACGTGTATCGAACACTTTATCATATCTCTCTTTCGGAACAAAACGTTTACAATGTTCCAATGTTCCGATCTGAAGAAACTCAGGAAACTGTACAGTAGGTTTTGCATCATCAAACACCGCTTCTTTTTTTGCTTTATCTGTTTCGGATTCTTCCAGATTTTTTAACATTTTTTCTTTCTTTGAATTGAATTCTGACATGGCTTTGTCATAAGCATCAATCACATTCTGCATAGATTTTACACCTGATTCAATAGCGATATCCAACAGACCTTTAAAGTTATCAAGAGCAAAACGAATAGGATCAGTAGATACTGCGAGTGTCATACCTTTATATATCTCCGTTGTACCCAGTTCTGAATATTTGATCCCATTGTATTGAATGACTGGTGTTTGTTCGGTTTTGGCCCACTGAAATCCACCATCTTCTTCGTCTTCGTTGTTTTTATCGGTATCAACAGATTTTACAGGTTCATTAAAATCCAACAGTTTGGAAGAACAGATATCCCGAATCTGATCGTTCCGAAGATTGTTTGCAATGAGCTCTAACATTTGTATCACAACCTCTCTAACTTTATCAGCTTTCATATTGGTTACTTTACGAAACATGACTGGAATATCGGGAACACCACCAATATCATACTTTTTGAGTTCGTTCCACAGATGTAAGGCAACTTCTGTTGTAAGCATTCTACCCAAAAACGGAATATCACGAATCTTCTGAATCGTTCGGTAGATATCATCTGCTGTTCTACATCCGAGATATGGTACGACGATCTCTCCGGACGTTGTTTTCACCTCGCATGCGACCTGAACTGTTGGTGAGTAGACAGAATCAACAATAATATTAGGATACTTAGATTTTACTCTATCTATGATCACACCTAGTTCGGCAATAGTAGGTGAAGTGGCAGATGAGAAGATCACTCTTGATGTTAAGTTCATTTCGATCAACACATTTTCTCTGAGGGCAGCTGAGTTGGCAACATCTGCACCAACTGTCGGTTCATCATGAAATATCACATATCGTTCCGAATCGCCGTGAGTTGCAATGGTCTTAGAATCTGTCAAAAGTTTCAATGCGACATCAGGACCACACACTATCACATCCATCGGTTCGTTTTGTTTGGAGTAGGTTTGACTCAATTTCACAAAGCCATCCTTTTTAATATATCCAACAGCAAAATTCATATCAGCGTTATAAAACATGTTACACATCTGTTCACGAACCGTTTGTAGGTTACATATGCACAGCAGAACCTTTTTAAAGTGTTTACATATCAGAGTCAACGGAACAACTGATGTAGTTTTACCAGAATTGATCATCGAATTGTAAACGATGAAGAATCCGGTATTAAAATTATCAAATACTTTTTCCATGAACTCTTTTTGATGTGGTCGAGGTCCTATCGCAGTAGCCTTAACATACTGATCGAAAGGTGCGTATACTAAGAGTTCTGGTGCCTTTTTACAAACCGGTATACCATCGAATGGAAATACTTTATTCATCTCATCATAACATGTTTGAATATCTGTTAAAAACATCTTCGAGATAGGAGTACGTTTTAATGGTGTAACCGGATCTATCCCCATGTAGTCACTACACGTTTCAATGTATCTCTGCATCGATACCATCGTACCCCAAACCTGTTTGATGTTTTTCTCTTTTTTGTACGAATTTATCTTGTTAATCATAAATTTACAGATGTAGATGAACGTCATCCCTATGAATTCGATGTAGATTGAATTAAATCCGGTTTGTGGTTGAAAGCACGTCAGAGAGAAACTATTCACAATCTCTGTTGCATCTCGTTTGATACTTTTTGCGGCGTTTTCTTCTCGTATCTTATCGCTTTTCTTGATAATAGGAGCCTTCTCCTTTTTTGAAGGTTTCTTTTTACCAGTTGTTTTTGTTTCTATTATTAGAGATACAACAACTTTTTGTGGTAGTGCTAATGATTCTGAAACGAAGGCTTTGAATAAAGGACGAACATTCTCATAATGTGGACCTAATGCTTTTTGTTCCATGTTATTGATGTTAAAATCAGTGACACGATTTCCTCTAATGATGTTGTCAGCGTAACCGACTAAACTATCGAGAACGATCTTTCCCTTTTCATCACGATCTTCTATGCGTTTCCAAGTATCTTTATCAAAACCGTTATTGACTGCAGCAGAGGCAGCATCGGTTGCCCGGATCTGATTGTTAATGGTCATTGTGGTCATTGTGGTCATATTGTGTATTGTATATTGCTATCTAAACAGCTGTGTATAACACCTCTTTGAGTGTTTGTGAATTGCAATATTTTACTTTATTCAATTTTTTCGGATCGGCCAATCGACGTTTTTTGGATATAATTTAAAAATGTATGCTTTTTAAACAGTTATAATATCTCATGTCCCTCTCGGGTGCAGATACAGGGATTCTTAAGAATATCATCGTTGGCGTAAACAACTCGTATAAGATTGATACAAAAAGAATAATAGGTCGCGGAGCTTTCTCTACGGTCTATACGGGTTCTAATGTTGACTCTAAAATTCGTGTAGCGATTAAAAAGATCTGTAAATTGGAAAAACATTATGAATGTGTCGTTGATAGTGAAATGAAGATAGTGACACTAATGATAAACGATACCAGATACCAACATCCGAACATCGTAAGATATTTTGATACAATCCGGATAAAAGGATTGTTGTACATTATTATGGAATACTGTTCGGACGGAATGTTCTCATCCTTGCTTGTCAAACCGATAAAAGAGTTCTATGCAAAATACTATTTTAAACAGTTGATGGAAGCATTAAAAGTCCTTCATGATATGAGAATAGTTCATCGGGATATCAAACCCGAAAACATTTTATTAACCGACAACTACAAGACTATCAAAGTTTGTGATTTTGGGTTTTCACATATCACTTATGATGATGCTAATGGTACTGAGAATACTTCTTTGAAAAAGATAGTATACGGATCTCCGATATACATGGCACCTGAAAACTTTCGATCTGATCCTATCAATTCAAATATTGATTCAAATATTGATTCAAGTGCCGATATGTGGTCGGCTGGAATGATCCTGCACGAGTTGTTGTACGGTTATCATCCATGTAAAGGTTCAAAAGACATCCATGATATGCGTAGAAGAACGGCAGATCGTATCAATATAGGTGTAGACAGTCACAATATCACCATAAGTAGAGATGCAACAGATATCCTGAAAGGGATGTTGGATTGTGATAGTAAACTTCGTACATCTGCAGATAAGATTATCAATAGTCGTTGGATCCAATCATGTAGATCGGAAGATGTAACAAAGATCGTATTGAGCGAACTGTTCAATATTAACATCAACATTAAAAAAAACGAAATATCCTTATCACATTCATTACCGTGTTCATTTACTACTTCTAATGATATTAAATTAGCAAAAAAACAGTCATTAGATGATACATATTGTGGTACTGGTTCTGATAAAAAGATCAGAAAACGACAACTTTCAAACACCACCAAGACCATAATCAATGATGGTTCATTCGATCTTTTAATGCAGGAACTTAGCGGTTCGTGTAGTAGTTCTGTCAGTAATTCTACTAATGGATCCCTTAATAGTTCACTGGACAACATGCCAAAATACTCATCTAGTGATATTTTTATCATGGATCCGATAGATCATCCATCAAACCGACTGTAAACGTAAAATCACTCATCAATCTATGAATCTTCGTTTGAATGATACCTTTAAATATGACGATATAGATTATAATTATAATTATGAACAATCAGAATATGCAGGGTATGCAGAATGATTATCAATATCAACAACAATATCAACATCAACAACAACATCATCAACAACATCAACAACAACATCAACAACAACATCAACAACAACATCAACAACAAGCTAATTTCAGTGCGGTAAATCCTCAATCATTTGATCCTAAATTGAAGAATCAGTTGGTCAATCAGAATATATATCATGCTGGATACGGTAACTACAAAGTGTGCTTGGTTCAGAACTCTATCAAGTTTCCATATAAAAATTCTTACCATCCCGGAACCATTAACTCCGTTTGTAAAGTATTAGTGCATCATAAACACACACTAGATGTTGCGGATAGTCTATCTGATCATGGTATTAATAGTATCACATCAAATAAACCGATACCAGCGATCATGTATCCGATGGGAAAAGATTTCATTGGAACTAATTTTGAATCAAGAGAGGGGATATACGATGAGAATATCATATTACGAACTAACTATGCCTATGTGATAAAACGTCAAACTGATATATTTAACACAAAAGAGGGTCAACGTTTTGTGGTGTACTCTAATCCCATCACCGTTATTCGTGATAAGAACTACAATCCTCTCCCTTATGATGATGTGTTCAAGATGGGTGTAATAACAGTTTGTATGGAACGTCAAAAAGAACTACTAATTGACGAATCCTCTAATGTTAAGTCAAAAGATGATAAAGGCAAGGAGAAAAAAACAGAACCCAAAAAAACGCTATCATCAGATGATATGTTACTTCTACAGATGTATGTTGAAAATGCATTCCAGGCCGCAATATGTGGATATCACAACATCCTTCTCTTACCCGTGTTCGGAAAGGAGTTTGGTATTCCGATAGAAGATCAAATCATAATATACAATCTGTGTATTATGAAATTTGGTCATTTGTTCAAGGCCATTATGATATGTGTCCCATCATACGAGGGTAAGGATCTGTTTGAATTCCTAGACAGATTCATAATCAAACCACATGAGATCACCAAAGATATCGATATGAAATATATGGCAGAAAACATGTCAAAAAGATTACATGATGATGACGAATCAAACGATGACAAATCTTCGAATAAAGTTCTTCAAAAAGAAAACATCACAAAGAAGATGGCATCAATGACAGATGAACAAAGAATGAAAATGCTCCGAAAGATGGTCAAATCTAAAAAAACTTCTAACTCAAAATCATCGGTTAAGAAAAATCATTGATTATACAAGATGATATCAGGTCTCAGTATGGTGAATGTTCCTAAAAATAGTATTAATGTAGATATTATCATGCACGACCATTCTAGAGTGTAACTGACCTGTCCTAATATTATCAAAGTCGCCGAACATACAATGGCAAATATTGTTATCAAACATATCTCGGATAGACTAGGAAACACATTAGTTGCACTTTTGTGAATGATGATCCATACCAAACAAATAAAACTCAGAATGATGAATATTGAAAGGGGCGATCTAACATTATTAACATCTTTGATCGATGATATGTCATTTCGATCTATGTTGTCTGCCATTTATATATCGTTCGGATTGTTAAATTTATACCGCATTCCCTCTCCAACCGGCAGTGTCGTAAACAACTACGCCATTTAATCTGTTGACGTCCGGATTTGGTATATTATTCGTTTTGGGATCCTCATGTCTCCACATTAAAAACTGTTGTCCCATCTTGATACCTATTCCGTGCCAGTAGTCGTAATTGGTAGTTGATGTATCGTTGTTAGGATGTACGAAAATGAATCTCTGTACATAACCGTTCGGTTTATCCTTAAAAAATCCGTCGTTTTGTATGATGTTTAAAAAGGTAGTAATATCCCATTTAGGGGATCTGTATATCTTGGCGGCTGCCTGAGTTTGTAAAGCTGTTATTTGTTTTTGTAGATTGGTGATGTGAGTGGTGAATGATCCCTGGGCCGTTGTTAATTGGTACTGTAAGTTTGCCGCAGTTGTATCAACGTAGCCTTTGACTGTTGCATTGTTCATTGATCTATCAGTGAGTGATGAAGCAGTAGCTGGTCCATTTACATCTAGTTTAGGAGTAGTTATGCTGGTAGACGCCGTCAGATTAGTTACCTTCATATCACCGGTGTTGTAGAGACTCGCTACATTCTGTATGGCCTCTTTGTCTAGATCCGTAAATCCTTCTTGTTTTCTATCACCATAGATGATACATATGATAATAATGATCACTATCACAATTAAAATTAGATACTGATACTGCATCGTCGTATTATAGCAATAATCTAAAATATTTAAAACAATCGTTTTTTGAGTGTGATGACCTTCGATCTGACCGATGGTGAATATGTTTTGAGGGATGCTGTGCTTTTATTGTCGCTATCATCATCACTATCTAAACTTACGGTATCTCGAAGCTTTTCGCGAATTCGATCGAAAGATTTGGAGATAATATCTATTTTCTCGGCAGTCATCTTTTCATGTGTCTCCCGATGAGTGTTGTATGATTTCCCTAGTTTACCAAGCTTTTTAGAAATGTCGTATCTCTCTTCAGAATCACTATCGTACTGTTTCAATTGAGAGTGCAGTTTATTCATATGTTTACAAAGATTTTTACATTTGACACATCTCTCTTCTTCATAGATGATAGGATGTTTTTTGACTAGTTTATCGGCTATCAGATTCTGTTCTTTGCTCAGAAGAGATCTACCCTTTTCAGGGATCAGTAAAATTCCATAAAGATCCACATCAATCGAGTCCGTCTTGGTGATAGTAAACGTATTATTGAACATGATAGTCCACATCGCGCCCATCACATGAGGTGGGGTTGAGCGATGATCATAGATGTAACGATAGTTTGAACAGTATCCTGTTGTGTACATCGTAAAACACCAATACAATCCTTCAACATAGTTTTTGTAACAACTATCGCTTAGATCTGTGGGTTGGAATCTGTTCATGAGATGTTTAGGGGACTTTTTGGTTGCAATATACAGTAGATCATGAATGAACAACTGATCGATCTTCATTGTAGAATCCTGAATTATTACTAAACCCTTTGGTCTGTTACGTGCTACGATCTTGTATGCCCCCCATATCGATTCTAGTTTTATCAATGACATCTTTGGAATATAATCATTACCCATCAACAGATTTATAAAAACGAAATCATGATTTGTAGAATCAGTTGATCCGAAGATCTGACGATGTTGGTTCATCAGAGTACCAAAATGAATGATAATATCTTTTCCGATGATCTGATACACTTTAGATAGATCTTGACATGTAAAAAGTAACAATATCATATCAGAATCACCACTATACACCAGATGCGTATCATCCGGATATCTCTTTTGGAATTTCTGAACTTGATGTCTTATCTTAATCTCACCTTCATCGGCATCAGTAATAGATGTAACTACCTCTACACCGTATTTTTTCTCGATGTAAGTGATGAATGGTTTTAGTTGTGTCTCCAACTTCGTCATGAAATAAGTCCCTGGTGTCAAGTTTAAGTTTAGATTCTTCTTAAGATCCAAATCATCATCGGTGTCAAGTGTTTTAACAGTGTCTAGACGTCTCTTACGCTGGAGCATCATTTTTGCCATCGGTGCCGGGCCATCAGCGGCAAGATAGATTCTTTTCTTAGGTTTGGTTGATTCGATTATCTTTCGGAGATACTCCCGAAATCTGTCCAGAAGATCGTTTAGATTTACTGCAAGATAACATACATGATGAAGGACATGATTGAGATCTATGTACAAATTATCGTATTTAATATCCACCCAGGTCTTCTTACACGAATCGGAGTATGTTTTTTTAATGTATTGTTGAAACTGTGGTATACCCATAATAGACGACTTTCAGTAGTTTGTCTATTATGATTACTATTACAATAACGCTTTTATTCAAAATTTTAGTTAGTATCGAACGTAAGATCCATATGTTGAGTCATCTTACATATCTCAGATATGTTGGATCTAATCATTCGAATCTGATCAACTATCATATCGTAGTCAGCGGTCTTGATGAATTTGATGGCTTTGAGATACTTGTGCGGAAGAATTGTTACATTGTATAAATTCAATAGTGCATTGTACTCAAAGTCTGCATCACCGAGAGAAAGTATGTTAGTGTACTGTTTGGATCTCGACCTTTTTATCATTTCCTCTAAGAAGGTGTATTTTTTCCATTCAGGCATCTTTGTTTTGTTCTGATATCTAGCCCTCGCACTAATGATCTCCATATTATGCATAATTTTTTTTGTCTTAGGTAGAACACTCAAAGATAGTTCAACCCATTCTGGCATGGCATTGGTTATTATTATCACTTCACCTAGAGTTGACATTACGTTTAGCATTGCACTCAGATTGTCGTCCAATTTTTCAAAATGCTTGATGTACCTGTAACGGGATGTCGGATTGGTCAGGTCTATATCGTTTTGCATCGTCCATGATGTCGGATAAAGAGTATCATCCCAATCAATGATTATGATCGTGTTCCGTCGATCTATGTAAAGATCTTTCTTGTTAAATACTACTGATGACGACTTCTCACTTTCTCGTTTATGTTGACGTTTATGTTGATGTTGATGTTGATGTTGATGTTGATGTTGATGTTGATGTTGATGTTGTTGTATATTTTTATGTTTTAGTTGATGATTTTTGTTGGTTTTACTCATTTTATATCTGATTCATAAAAATATATTCGACTATTATCAATAAATACGAAGGATCATTTCTGATTGGCGTATTCTTTCGGTGTATCTGTCGTGACCAACAGTCTTCACATAATCATTGAATGCTTTGGCTTGAGCTCGATCTTCATCTTTATACATTTCGAGAAATCTTGAATAGTTTGTCTTGTGTTTATAGAACCATTCTTTGATCCCTTCATCTACGTAGTAATCAATATCTCCTCCGTTTTTTATGTATCTCTGATAAAAGGATATGTTTTCATCGTATATCTCTCCTTCTGTTCTGAGTCGTTTTATAAGTTTTGTGAGTCGTTTTGTTTGTACTTCTGTTCTTTTTTGTACTTTTTCTATAACAGTGTTCAGGGGAGGTGTCCCGAACTTGATAAACGAATCACATATCCCATCTCCTGTATACTCTAGTTTATTGTTCGTTAGTTGATCAAAGAGTTGTTTTTTCCGTAAAAGTACTCGATTGGAATTTTTCTCGTATCTGATAATAACCTCATGTTTATCTTTTTTATTTAATTTACCATCCATCCAATAGGTATTATAGTAAAATCGATCAATCCTTATATGTTCTACGAGAGTTTAATACATCATTGGTGGATGTTACGATATGTTATATCTTATCTTCCATCCAAAACGACATCGACGTCTTTAAAAAAAATTTAGATTCGGTAGTTATAAAGATAGAGATGAATTACACCATCGGTTCTCAGATAATAACCCAAGATCTGTTCCCAGCCATTTATGCCTTGGATGTTCCTAATATGTCTTTCAATGAATGGTATGATGTTTACAATCCTTACAGTTTGTATCAATATGGTCTACCTTCGACAATCACAGAATATTATGATCCTGGAGCCATCGTAACAGGTCCCCAGAAATACGAATACAAATACTCTAATTCCAACGGTGTTAATGTTGTTCTACGTGGTACATACAACGATATAATGTCGACTGTCGATGTTCTCAATACATATCCTCCAACCAAAAAAGAGTGTTCGGAAACAGACCCTAGCAAAAAACCCCGTTTCCCATTGTACGGTCCGGGTTCCCAGCCTCCAAGCACGAGTACTAACGTACCAACAGTTGGTACAATGAACGTCGGGAACTTTATTCATATCGTAATGGATCAAAAAACATTCTCTGGATCAGGAGCAGTGATTATGGTGTTAGAACCGAATCAATCTATTGAGAAGGCTAAATTCATTCTGTTCCAAAATAAAAAAGACTCGTACGAGGATCTCGGTGGTAGAATAGACAAACCGCTCCCAAATGAATCAGTTGATAAAGATACCATCTTCAAAAATGCAAAAAAAGAGACAGCAGAAGAGAGTATGAATCTGTTTTCTTTGACCAATCCATCTACTTTTGTTGATGTTGA
>Ga0302280_1003498_pt1 | contig 11288 bp, 8 predicted proteins | sample III_Fen_E1_1_FD_198771 | JGI IMG/M metagenome (GOLD analysis project Ga0302280, IMG submission 198771) | Peat permafrost microbial communities from Stordalen Mire near Abisko, Sweden - III_Fen_E1_1 | ecosystem: Environmental > Terrestrial > Soil > Wetlands > Permafrost | place: Sweden: Abisko...
TTTTTTCACCGTCTTCCCAGTTAAAAATAAAATTGCCTTCTATAATATACACTCTGTCAGCAAACCATTTTTCAAGCCCACCTGGTGTAGAGATAAATTCAAAAAGAACATCAGGAGAGGAATTGAGTTCATACTCAATGGAGTAAAAGCCTTTTGGCTTTGGCTCGTCAATTTTTGGAATAGGTTTTACCGGTATAAAAATCTTTTTTATTGGGGCTTTTATCAAAACTTTTGCAATTTTTTTAGAAGCAACATTTTTTACAGGTTTAGCAGTATCTTTAGGCTTAATCTTCTTTGCGGGCTTTTGTGCTGATTTAGAAATAATTTTTTTTACAGTTTTTGCAACCAGTTTTTGTTTTTTTGCAGCCGGTTTTTTATGGGTTTTTGCAATCGGTTTTGCCTTAACCTTCACTTGCTTTTTAGGAGTCGGCTTATGAGATATTTTTTTGTTTTTCTTCATTTTCCAAAGGCAATCAAGCGGCAATAATAAATAAAAAACAAAACAAAATGCAATTTTTTTTCAATTTTATTATAAAAAGCTAAAAAAGCTATCCGATAAATTTTCGAATTTAGCATGAAAACGTATGGCTTTCAACTGTATTCATTCTGATAATCAAAGAATAATAGTATATATTAAGACAAGTAGCCTTTAAATAAGCAGAAAAAGTCAAGGAGTAGTAAAAGGTTAAATCATTACCTTTGCAAACTTTTAACAAAAAGATAAATACCTGGCGAGGTAGCTCAGTTGGTAAGAGCGTCGGATTCATAACCCGGAGGTCGAGGGTTCGATCCCCTCTCTCGCTACAATAACAAGAGTATAAACGCCTTATTAATAAGTACTTTTAGCTTGTTTTGTCATTACTAGGAAAGTAACCTTTTCAAAATATAAGGATAGCTTCTTTATCGAAAGGATTAGACAGTTTAATGATTACTTAGGAATCCAATGATGTAATATTTATGCTGCGCTTATTAAGATAAGCGGATGCATTCTCACATTATACGTATAAAAATTGTATATTTGGAGTAAAATTAAGCAAAGCTTAGTTGTACCTGTTAAGCATTTATAATAGTTAAATTTAAAATTATGTTAAGGAACACGTTATTTGTCGGGTATTTATTATTTATTTCCGGCACCCTTCACGCACAAAATGTAGGAATAAACACCACAGGTGCTACTCCTAATGCTTCAGCCATACTTGACTTAAATACAGGAAACAACTACTCAAGTCCTAACGGGCAAGGTATACTAGTTCCCAATGTAGCACTTATATCGGCTAACGATGCAGTTACTATTGCAACACCTCCAACCAGTTTGCTAGTTTATGTTCCTTCGGGTAGTGGCCTAACACCTGCGGGCTATTATTATAATGCAGGTACACCCGGAGCACCTAATTGGGTATTAATAAACACTACCGCTACAGCAGGTTCCTGGTTAATAACCGGTAATGCAGGTACTTCGCCCGGAACCAATTACATTGGCACAACTGATGCTGAAGCTCTTGAATTTAAAGCGAATGGACAAAGATCGGGGTGGATTGATTATACCACTCCCTATAATACATCATTCGGTTATGAGGCAGCGTTAACCAATACTGGAGTATACAATTCGGCTTTTGGATACCAGGCACTTAATTTGAATACTACCGGAGCTTTTAATACAGCAATTGGTGCGGGCGCATTATTAGCCAGCAACGGGAATAATGCTACCGCCGTTGGTTATGAGGCTCTTTATTTTAATACCGGAAATAATAATACCGCTGTGGGCTATGGTACTCTTTTAAGCAACACAAGCGGAAGTTCCAATACCGGGAATGGATATGAGGCGCTTTATAACAACACCAGCGGAATTGAGAATACAGCATATGGACAACAGGCCCTCTATTCTAATACCACCGGGAATAATAATACCGCTATTGGTTATCAAGCTCTTTTTAGTAACACTACAACAACGAATAATACCGCTACCGGAATTGGAGCTCTTTTTTCAAACACTGCTGGATCTAATAATGTCGCTGATGGAGTACAGGCGCTTTATAACAACACCAGCGGAAGTGACAATACGGCGAACGGACAACAGGCTCTTTTTCACAACATCTCAGGAGGAGACAATACCGCTACTGGGTATGAAGCTCTTTATTTTAATATCTCCGGAACTCAAAACACCGCTACGGGACTTGGAGCTCTTAATGGTAATACCATTGGAAGTTCCAATACCGGGAATGGATATGAGGCTCTTTATAATAACACCACCGGAGGTAACAACACCGCTTTAGGATTATCTGCACTTTTGGACAACACTACAGGGGCACTTAATACAGCCGTAGGTTCGGGCGCTTTAGAACTTGGAAATGGGAATAATGCTACCGCTGTGGGTTATGATGCCCTTTATAATAATAGCGGAAGTAATAATACCGCTGTAGGTTATTTTGCTCTTTTAAATACTACTACAGGAATTGACAATACAGCCATGGGGCTTAAAGCTGCTTTCACATGCACCGGTGCTGCGGATGATATTTCGGCTTTTGGTGCCTTTGCATTGCAAAATAGTGTAGCCGGGGTAAATACTGCTGTAGGTTTTCAGGCAGGACTAACTAATACTGCAGGTAATGGAAATACTTTTATTGGAGTTCAGGCAGATGAAAACGCCGGAACATACCTCAATGTTACTGCCCTTGGCTACCAAGCTGTTGTTACGGCAAGCAATAATATGATGTTTGGAAATACCGCTGTGGTTGGGTGGGGCTTTGGAGCATCCCCTACCCCCGGTCTACAAGCATTAATTGTTGGCACAAATGCAACCAATGGAAATGGTGCAAACTTAACATTGACGGGAAACTGGACCAGTACATCAGACAGTACCAAGAAACGGGATATTCAAAATATATCGTATGGATTACCGGAAGTAATGAAATTACGCCCTGTGAGCTATCTATGGAAAGGAACCGACAAAAAGGATATAGGTTTTCTTGCACAAGAAGTCAAGCATACCCTTCCTGAAATAGTATATGGTGAAGAAGGACATATGACATTATCCTATGGACAGATAACACCTGTTTTAGTTAAGGCGATACAAGAACAACAACATATGATAGATAGCTTAAAAGCCGAAAATACAAAACTTCAAAACGAGGAGAAGAATTTAAAAACAGCTAACGATAATCTGCAAAATCAAAACAAAGTTCAGGAAAGCAACCTAAATCACCTCCAAAATACACAGGAGCAAGATGAGGCCGATATAACAGCGTTAAAAAAGACGGTTAATTCTCTGATGCAGCTACAGGCAAGCGCTAAATAATCTTTCGTATTTAGTGAAAGAGAGCATATGATTGGATCTTTCTTAAATGAATGCGGTATTTGAAATTTGTATTCCATTTTTGGAATGCAAGTTGTATAAGTAAAGGCAATAAAAAGGCAAGTAACAAATCTTAACATTTGTCTTTTTACCTATTTCACTCAAACATGTATCTTTGAGGATTATCTCAAAAAAGCATGTTCCACATACAACCCATATTATATATCGTTATAGCCCTCACTATTGCAGGGCTATGGAAAATCTTTGAAAAGGCAGGCGAAAATGGCTGGAAGGCTTTGATCCCGGTTTACAATTACTATATCTGGCTTAAAATTCTAAAACGCCCTTGGTGGTGGATATTTATCTTTTTAATCCCGGGGGTAGGTTTCATGATGATCATGGTGGTATCAGCTATCACAGGAGTTGCTTTCCAAAAAAAGAAAGCGTGGGAAATGATTCTTTCAGGTCTTTTCTTTTTTGTTTATCTTCCTTATTTAGGATTTAGTAAGGAGAAGTTTCAATTACCGCTTTCCGATAAAACAAAAAAAGAAAAACCATCTGTAACACATGAATGGATGGAGGCTATTGTATTTGCCGTTATAGCCGCCACCATAATACGCACCTTTTTTCTGGAGGCTTATACAATACCTACGCCATCAGAGGAGAAAACACTCATGGTAGGCGATTATCTTTTTGTAAGTAAAGCAAGCTATGGAGCTCGTATACCAATGACTCCTATCTCTTTCCCTTTTGCACATACTACTATTGTTGGAAGTGTAAACTCTTATTTGGAATGGCTTACCTTGCCTTATATACGTATCCCCGGCTTTACAAAAGTGCAGAGGCACGATGCTGTAGTCTTTAACTTTCCGGAAGGGGATACCGTATGCGCCAATATGGATAACCCAAGCTATTATGCGCTTTGTCGATCATATGGTAAGGCTGCCGTAATGAGTAACCAGCCTATCCGGACTATGGAAGGTGTACAGTATCCGGGTGCCATTATTGCAAGACCCTTAGACCAGGAAGAGAACTACATTAAGCGTTGCATAGCAGTTGCCGGTGATACTTTATCAATAAGGGGTGCCCAGGTTTACATTGACGGAAAAAAGGATGAAGTTCCTGAAGAATCGCAGATGAGGTATCTCATTACCACTAAGGGACCGCTGGATGCTTCCGTATTTAAAAAGCTGGACATTACAGATGACGGATCAACAGAATACCAGCAAAATGGCAACTTGTATTATTATGAGATGAATTTGACAAAAGCAAGTTTAAAAGCTTTAAAAGAAAATCCCGTTGTTGATAGTACTGAAGCTGAAATTGAACCGGGTGGAAGAGCCGACACAAAGGATATTTTCCCTTTCTCACTGCACTATCCCTGGAACGTGGATAATTTCGGTCCTCTTTGGATTCCTAAAGCAGGGGCTACCGTAAAACTGGATACCGCGAACCTTCCATTGTACAAGCGTGCAATTACAGCGTTTGAACACAATACCCTTGAAGTAAAAGGAGCTACCATCTACATTAACGGCGCACCTGCCAACAGCTATACTTTTAAAATGGATTACTACTTTATGATGGGTGATAACCGTCATAACTCGGTAGATTCACGCTATTGGGGTTTTGTTCCCGAAGACCATGTGGTAGGTAAAGCCTCCTTTATTTGGATGTCCCTTAAAAAAGATGTGCCCTTTGCTCAGAAATTTAGGATTAAGCGCTTTTTCACGTTCGTAAATGCGGAAGGGCTTTCGAGGTCTTATTTCTTCCCGGGCTTATTTGTAATTTTGCTTGCTTTCCTCTATTTCTACTTTAAGAATAAAAGACTGGAGAAAAAGAGCTTAAACAAGCCCAATAAGTAGTGGGTATTGAGCAATACGCATTGTGTAAGTAAACAATACTTACACTATTACGTTACACTAAACTTAATCTGATTATTCAGTGGCAGCAGCAACCGGCTTGGTAGCAGCAGCCTTCTTAGCCTCTTCCTTATTGTTGTATTGTTTTTCTTCAATACGGGCTTTTTTGCCTTTGGCATTACGTATGTAATAAATACGTGCCCTGCGCACTATACCTTCTTTATTCACATCAATTTTTTCAATGAATGCAGAGTTTACCGGGAAAACACGTTCTACACCAACACCGTTGGAAATTTTACGTACGGTAAAACTGGCAGAAGCTCCTTCGCCACGACGTTGAATTACAGTACCTTGATACAATTGCACACGTTCTTTTTCACCTTCTTTAATTTTATAGTGTACGGTAATGGTATCACCGGCTTTAAATGAAGGAAGATCTTTCTTAGGAGCGAGCTTTTCTTCAACGTATTGTATTAGGTTCATGGCTTTGGTTTTTTAAAAGGGCTGCAAAGATAAGTAAAAATGAATTATAAGTTATGAGTTATAAGTTATAAATTTGCTTTTTTAACGCATAACGCATAACTCATAACTTATAACTATTAATGAAAGTAGGTGATACTGTGAGGTTTTTAAACGAAAAGGGGGAAGGAATTATAAAAGCATTCCTTTCGGCTGTAAAGGCCCGTGTCGAAATTTCCAGTGGAATTGAAATAGAGGTACCTATTAGGGAGTTAGTACCTATTCCTGCTTTGTCTCTTAAGGATATGAAGGTTGTATATAAAGAATCGCCGGTTAAACAGAAGGTGGTGGTTCCTACCTCCAAGGCACATGCCAAAGATGAGATATTAGTGGATCTGCATATTGAAAAACTGCTCGAGGACCATTACGGGTTGAATAATTCTGAAAAGCTGGATATACAAATACGCCACTTTCGGAAAAAACTGGAAATGGCTGTTAACGGACATTTCACTAAAGTGGTCTTTATACATGGAGTAGGTAATGGAGTTCTCAGGCAGGCCATTCGTGATTTGCTCAGGACATACGAAGGGATTGAATACTCCGATGCATCCTACAAAAAGTTTGGTGCCGGCGGTACTGAGGTGAAGATAGTGTCAAAGAACAAAGCGAGAGGAAGTATATGATAGCTATAAGATATGAGCTATAAGATATAAGTGATAAATAGTTCCCATCTGCAAGCAAAGGTACTAAATGAAAAAGCGTTTTCGTAAAAAGTCATTGACCGTTAAAAGAGTTATGAGTTATGACAGTCCGTCATTGCGAGGAACGAAGCAATCTTACCCTATCGCATACTTATTTCCGAATTTTATAAGACTGTTCACAATTCTAATTGTATGGGAGTTCACGAGCCCTTCGGGGTTGCTTCGTTCCTCGCAAAGACGAAATTCTCCTTTTTTAACATTTCAAAATAAGACGAATTATCACGGATTACAATTTGTATTTATTAGGGTTAACAATTTGTAATTCAGTTTGTTCCAAATGAGAATCCGGAAAAAGCAAAAGTCGCATTTTGAGGGTCAATGTAATGAATTAAATAGTGATTTCATGAAAAGTCATTGACCGTAAAGAGTAGTTATGAGTTATAAGTGATGAGTTATGACCGTTCGTTATTGGGAGGAACCAAGCGTCACTCATCCGATACGCAAATAGTAAAGAGGGATAAAAACATGCCACTCCACTAAATAGTGGGCCCGAACTAGTGGGACCGAATTAGGGCAGAGCAAAGTCAATGACTTTTCAGAAAGTTGACAAACTTTAGTTTTTATTTGCAATATGAAAAATAAAAACACAAATAATGATATTCAGAAACTGGCTAAACGTATAAAAACCTCGCGCATTAACCAGGGCTACGTCAATGCGGACCATTTTGCTTTTGATAAGTACCTAGCCCGAAGTCAGTATGCCCGCTATGAAAAAGGGGAAGATTTACGCTTTACCAGCCTGGTTAAACTGGTACATTCCTTTGGAATAAGCTTATCGCAATTTTTTGAAGGGTTTGAGGGTCGGAGCCCGACTGGCAAATAGTATTATTGCAATCTATAAAATAAAACTGTATTTTTGTAATAGTTATGAGGGTGCAAATTAATAACAAAATGCTTTCTGATTCGCCATATAGCGAATCTAATAAAGATTTATTTATACCTCTTCACGAGGATACAGATAATTTTATTCAAGACATAAAAAATGGAGCAGCGACATGTTACTTTATTTCTGGCTATAGAGGGGCTGGGAAGAGTAGCTTTATTAATAGAATAAAAGCCGAATTTGAAAAACCAAATACTGAGGAAACAAAAGATATCTGGACTAAATTTAAAACTTGGTTACAACAATTAGTTAAGAAACCTAAGAATGAGGAATTTGAGGAGGTTGTATTCGTTAATGTCAATTTTTCAAGATACCACAATCAAACTAATTTATTAAGAAAACTTATAAGAGGACTTTACCTTAAACTTAAAAAATTAGACTCTTTTAAGAAACTAAAAAAAAGCGAAAAATATAAATCTAGTGAAAACCAGTTTGTTTTAGGGCTTGAAGAATTGTATGAAAAAACATTTTACGATACTTCTCATAATAGTGTTAAATCTAGCAAAAAAGAATTCGTTACAAGTTTTAATATCCAAATACAATTACTAAAACTAATACTAGCTGTAGTCTTATTTACAATTTGTACAGTAGACTTAATTAATAACTCAATTTCCGAGGAAGTTTTAGATGTAATAGGTGAAATGCTCTCGGTTGTATTAATATTTACACTTACATTCAAAATTACATATAGTAGGGTCAAAAAGGATGATTTTAATAGAAAATCAATGTATGACGATGAAATTGCGGATTATCATTTCGATCGAATTTTAAGAGAGCTTAAGGATAAAGGGTATCGTATTGTTTTTGTATTAGATGAACTTGATAAAGTAGAGAAAACAGAAATGAATAAACTGCTAAAAGAAATAAAACCCTATTTAGTTTCAGGAGAAGCAAGTTTTATAGCAGTCGCAGGGCAAAAGCTATATTATAAATACGAACAAGCAAAATCTAAGGACGATGACATACTATCGAGTATTTTTTCAAAATTTATTCATATATCATTATTCTCTAGAGAAGAGTTTAGAATACTGTTTGATAAGCTTTTAATTGGTGGTGATAGGCTTTCTGATATGGAAAAAGAATATTTGAATCAATATATTGATTTTTTAATATTTGAATCTAAAAAAGTGCCAAGAAAATTTATAAGTCTAATCAGGCATAATTTAATATGGAACCAGAAAGATTCTTTTCTTGAATTTACTATCACCGATAGATACTCTAGAATCTTGGATGTAATTGATGAACTTGAGGATGAAATTAATAGAGAAGGATTTAACTCGGCAACACGAGATTACCTTAGTACTCAATTATACATTGAAAGTCACCAAGTTATATAAAGCCCAAATTAACCTTCACATTGAATAGATAATTCAAAATGGCAAAAAATAAAATAGATAGTGATTTTAAAAATCAGATGCAACCATATCTTGATATCTATGTTCAAAAACTATTAAACGAATTTGAAAGCAGAGAAATAATAGTTCCTAAGAACGAGCAAGAATCCCTTAAAACAGATAAATTAAAAAAAGATGAAGGAATAATCGAAGCAACCCAACACTATATATTTAATGACCTCTTTGAATTTGCCAATAATCTGCGTTGTGTATATTCAAATCTCGGATATTCTGATTCGAGTAATGCAAGTCTTAAATTAATGGAAATTATATATCGATTGGATAAGGCTAATGCAATTTCTGCCCCATGGAAAAATAATAGCGAAGTCTCGAAGCTTATGAATGAAATGCATGAGTTGCATTCAAGTGATCCGGAATACCTAACAGCTGTTCAAAAAATAATAGACGATAATGAAATTAATTTCAGGTTATTAAACACGCAATTATTTGAATTTTATGGGATTCTAAAAGCTACTCAGTACTTTGCTGATTTCAAATATAATCCGATAGATAAGGCAAGACTTCTTGTAGATGAGTTCGATTTTGAGATGGAGCCTCAAAATGAACACTACCCGACCCTGATTTTTGATTTTAGCTATTTAAAAAATGCAATACTTCCCACCAAGAACAGTCTATTAAAATCTATCAAATCTTTCAGTTTAGTAAATATAAATGGAAACGAAAATCTTTATTATTTCTTGGTGGTTTTTACTGGTAAACTAAAAGAAGAATTTAAAAAAGTTAGATTTGAATTTTCTCAAATAATTAAGGGTATTCCGGAGTATGAAAAGTTTAAAGATCGAATAAATTTTCTTCCGGTTTCTATAGCTTCTTTGCAACTAATAACAGAAGGTTATGAGGAATTTAAAAATGATTTTATTGAAAGGGAATTCAAAATAAACTTTAGCGATAAAATTCCTCCGCCAAATCGTCCTGAGAGGAATGACTATCTTTATGATAAAATATTTGATATTACACAAAGTGATATTGAAATTAAGATTAACCCTATGCCTACTTCTCCTTTTTGGAGATTTGGTATAAGGTATTCAGCAACTGAAGATTTTCCTCATGTTACAGAAGGTAGATATAATGATAAAAGTATCGTGGTTACAGAAATTTGTGTTGGTAATGTGGAGAACAATGTTTGGGTAGGAAACAACAAACTTTGGTTACAGTCTTATTATTCAGGGGATATTAAAACTGAGAGAGCGGACCTTGTAACAGAATCATATAGAGGTGAAGAAATTAGATTAATTGTAAAAAGAAGAAATGCTTCACAAATATATTTTGAGTTAATAATAAATAATATAGTATTTCGCCAAAAGCAATTTAATATTAGATTAAACAAATACTGTCAATTGGCTGCATGGGCGGACTATACGACTTTCGCGTTAAATACGGAAATTAAAGTAATTCATAGAGGAAATCATGATATTATTTATTAACCTGAGTTCGGGATAAGAAGTGTTAATAAATATGTTTATAAATAATTGATTACCAATTAATTAAACATGAGAAGAGGTGTTATATTTGTTTTATCAACAGCAAATAAAACAACCTCAACCCATGTTAGCCGATAAAATTACAGAGATATTTGTAAAAGCGGACGACTTTTGCAATGTTTTTAAAAACGAATTTTCAGACAAACAACTGCTCATTTCGTCCGATAAGGAAAAGCGAAACAGAAAAGCGGGACTTTGTGACTCCGAGACAATCACCCTTCTGATAGCTTTTCATAGCGGGCAGTTTAGAAACTTCAAACACTTTTATATTTATTATGTGTCGGTCCACTTGCAAGAGGATTTCCCCGGATTGGTTTCTTACAATCGTTTTATAGAATTAAGTCATCGTAACGCAATCGTTTTTATGCTCTTCATAAAGTACTGCTGTATGGGGAAATGTACCGGAATCAGTTTCATTGATTCGACCATATTAAGGGCCTGTCACAATAAAAGAATAAAACGAAACAAAGTGTTTAAAGGCATTGGGGAAGTGGGTAAATCCACGATGGGATGGTTCTTTGGGTTTAAACTTCATCTGATTATTAATGATAAAGGAGAGATGCTCTCTTTCTACCTGACTAAAGGCAACGTAGATGACAGGAATACAAAAGCCATTACAGAAATGACAAAAGAACTTTTCGGAAAACTGTTTGGTGACAAGGGCTACATATCAAAGGTATTAAGTGACTTGCTCTGGGGAAATGGCATTCAACTCATCACCGCCGTAAGAAAAAACATGAAGTCAAAAGCCTTAAGCAATGAGGAAAAGCTATTGCTGCGCAAGCGTTCGGTGATAGAAACAGTAAACGATGAACTCAAAAATATATGTCAACTTGAACATACCAGACATCGCTCTATCAGCGGGTTTTTACTGAACATTATGGGTGCCATAGCAGCCTATTCTTTCTTCCCTAAAAAGCCTTCTATCAAAAAGGATATTGAAGAAACCAATCCCAAATTCCTTAAAGGCCATCTCCAACAATTACAACTGGCAGCTTAACCCGAACTCAGGTTATTAATAAGAATGGCTGCCCCACCCCTGTATCTGCTAAGCTGTGCCCGCCTGAATGACATAGTCGGGCAGGCTTAGTGGGCAAGTGAACTTTTAGCTGAGCTAAAATTATAGTTTGGTAAGTAG
>Ga0302280_1003500_pt1 | contig 11285 bp, 12 predicted proteins | sample III_Fen_E1_1_FD_198771 | JGI IMG/M metagenome (GOLD analysis project Ga0302280, IMG submission 198771) | Peat permafrost microbial communities from Stordalen Mire near Abisko, Sweden - III_Fen_E1_1 | ecosystem: Environmental > Terrestrial > Soil > Wetlands > Permafrost | place: Sweden: Abisko...
AACGACGGGAACGACGGCTGCGACGACGGCTGGAACGACGACGACTGCGGCGAGATTTGCGGCTTGAGCGACGACGGCTGCGGCGAGAACGACGACGGCTGCGACGCGATTTGCGGCTAGAACGACGGGAACGACGGCTTCTGCGGCGTCTGCCTCCGACACTGCGGCGACGAGAAACGCGGCTTCTGCGAGAAACACGGCGAGAACGGCGAGAGATACGGCGTCTGCGAAGAGATGAACTGCGGCGTCTGATCATATTTGTTTGTTGTATTACTATACAAAGAAAAAATTATTTGTTCCCAACACTACAAATCCATAAAAACCTTACTACTTGGACTTTCATTGGAAAAGCAAAATGCTTAACTTTAGTAAAAGAATTCTACACTTGTTCAGTTTGATAAAATTCTTTTGCCATGATCAAAATTAAAATTACGTTAGTTGCAAATATTCCATATGAACATCCCCTTACAAATATTCCTTATACACTTTTCCTGTGACTTTGCTTCGTCTTATTCTATAACGTCTTCCATTCTTCATATGTATTTTGCATGTTTTCCTTTTGGTGCATACTTTAGCACCTCCGCTGCGACGACGGCTTGAACGACGACGACTACGGCGACTTGAGCGACGACGGCTGCGGCGGCTTCTGCGACGGCTAGAACGACGACGACTAGAACGACGACGGTTAGAACGACGACGACTTGAACGACGACCACCGCGACGACGGCTTGAACGGCGACTACGACGACTACGACGACGTGACACTCTGCGGACGGCATTTCGTCTGCGTGAACTTGTACGTCTGCGAGAACGGCGGCTGAGGCGGCGTCTGATTGAACTAGATCTACGTTTGATCATCTTTGTATTGGTATTGTAAAATAAACACAGAAAATTATTTGAGGACCCGAAAAAATGAACCACAAAATCCTTAATAATTTGAAATCGGATGCAATCAATTGTTTGGTCTTTTTTTTGTGTTTTTTTGACAGGACTGCTGGATAGCCTTAAAGTTTGGTATCCCATTAGTCTCTTATGGTTTTCGACGAGCACATGGCAAAAGTTTCGAAAAATTATCGTGTTGGACATCAGCGTGTTACTAATTAGTATTTATTACATCGTTTTCGTGGCTGGGTGGTTTCCTGGTGTGTGGTTAATCTTTAGGGGAGCTTTTGTGATATTCTGGGAAATTCCTTGTTTCGCATTTTTGTTCTACTTCAACAACAAATGGAGCAGCGAGATCATTTCCCAAATTTGCGCAAAAAAATACAGCACCACTACCACTAATTCCAATTCCAATTCAGTAAGTTTCCAAAAGAATTACAGCGAATCTCTTTACGGCAGTTACTTGGTGTTCCTCTGTTATGTCGGCATTGTGTTTGCAGATCTCGTCATTCACTGGTACTGGTTGCGATGTTTGGTGTTATTTTTGGGGTATTCGTGGTTGTCGGCTTACCATGCTTTCGAAAAACGGTTAGTGTACAAGGGATACACATTAAGGCAACGTATTGATTTTTTTCAACGACGTTGGCTATATTTCCTTGGTTACGGAGCTGTGTGGGGTGTTGTCTATGCATCTCCATGGCCATATCGTTTATTGTACCCCTTGTATTTCATTATGGAGAACCTCGGCGCTCTCAACACAGTCAACATTACCCCCCAAAAATTTGAGCCACTTGTGACGCTACCAATTTTTAGTTTTGCCGTTGGTGTCGGAGATTGGTTGCTTGATAACTTATTGTTGGGCCCAAATTTTAAAAACGAACCACAACCACACGAGTTACAATAAATCTATGTTCTAACGAGAATGGGTTGATCTGAAAGTTTTTGAATTATTACAAAAAATTCTGTTATTTTTGCAAAAGGTGTGAGAAATGATCGTAGATTACCAACCGTGATGAGTTTAATTTCCATATTTAGGACGCAAAAGTGTCGTAGTGAGTCAGATTTTATTGGTCTCAGGACACACTTAAAAAAATACGGAATCAACAAGTTTCATAAGGAGATGACAAAGGCTGGTATTTTTGAAGACAACAAAATAGCAACCAAAGGCAATCCTTTTGCTGAGATGCTGTCGGGACAAAGAGAAAATCCATACAATGACCAAAACCACGGTGTGCTAAACAATGGAAAGTACGTGTTTTTCCAAAATCGACCAGAAAATGATAAGAATTGGCAGAACCCAACAGAAGAATGGCTTGGAAGAGCTTCTATGAGTCAACGCCACAAAATGTTATCGCCTGTTTACAACCACTGGAGCAACTTTAACGTATTGACTTTGGGATTATCTACAGAATTCGGTCTGAACGCCGTTATAGATGAATTAAATGATATGGAACAACTGGCACTTGACTACGTAAAACGAAAAGGTTGGTCAGGACAAACGGGATTGTACTTTCATTGCTTTCCTTTTAATTCGATCATGACTCTACATTTGCACATTATTGATCTGAATACGGTCGGTCCCTCGTACAACAAATTGCAATACAAAAACTTGCCGCTTGACATTGTTAGACAAGTTTTGATCAAGGAAAAAAACTAAAATCTTTATCTTGGATCATACTAATGAACAACGTACCTAACGCTGCTCCGTTTCCATTCTTTGGTGGCACGAGAAACAAAGACAATGACCCTATTGATCCTGTGCTATTTGCTCACGGTTATCTTCACATCAAACGCGACACACCATGGTATAGGACGGTTTGGAATCCCACAACAAGTCCTTACACAGAATACTTGCGCAAAAAATATGGTAAAGTTATTGGTCCAGGTCATAACAAGTGTTCTTTAACGTACACCAATATTCACGGACAACTTGCTAAAATAAATCCAAACTATCCGTTTGCTCTCATTGTATACTCACCTGTCAAATCAGAGCGTTACTATCAAACAGCAAACCAAGCTTCACTGGATATTCCAAATAACGCACAGGTCGACTGGCAAGTTGTAAACCTTGTTACGGGCGAGATTATGTTCGAACCTGGTTCAATGGATTCTCAATAATTTCTCAGAATTTTGGGTTTTAGATGGAGAGTCGCAATAAATTCTAAAAACATATGAAGAGACCAGGGTCTCCTCGTTCATCTTCTGCACACATGGCCGATGATCGCACTGATATTCTGGGTGCGCTTGAACAGTACAAACGACACAACAAACAACTCAAACCAGCAAAACCACCCGCGGGAAAACACGGTAACTTTGGAAACGATGCTGACGACTTTGGAGACAACAACAGAACGTTGTTAAGTTCTAGCTTGAACGAGATGATATTGAGCGCAGACAACAATTACGACCACGACCACGACGACCACGACCACGACCGCAACCACAACCAAACTCATGTTCCGCAGTCGCACCAACACCATCATCAGTTTGGAGAGTATACCGAAGGCGAAGAAGTACTTGCCACCAGAACCTGCGTTACTTGCCATCTGACTGAAAATTGCCCTCACGACGAATCAAAGTTTGTGCGCGACCACAGGACGTGCATCCATTGCGGTTTGAGTCCTTTTGGTATGATGTTGAAACGTTCAGTGCCAACAGCAGTTGTCTACAATCGCAATTTGAAAATGGGCAAGGGTCGCAACACTGCACCACTCATCATTGTAGGTCGAGATCGTCGTGACAGACGAGATTGGACATCTATTGTGACTGGGTTTTACGTGGAGGTGGAACTGTTGGTGGATGGAACGTACGAGGCATTGAATAACGCATGTTTGAGTGGTACCAAAAAGTACCCCGTCGAATTTGGGGATATCAAACAAGACACAGGCAAATCGTGTGTGTTCTCTGACTTGAAAATCACGGTAACTTCGAAACAAGTGAAAGAAACCAAAAACGGCGAACAGGTCAAGGACAACGCTTATGTTTTGCAGTGGTCGTTTTATGCAACCAAACCTGACGGAAAAATCATTTTGTTGGCGTGTGTCCGCACTGATCCATTTTTGGTCCATTCACACAGCGAACAAATCAGAAAAAACAATGGACCTCAAACATTGCCCAAAGCAACCAAATTGTGCCCCACACAAGGAAACTTGACAATTGCAGCTGAACATGCATTGCACGGAGAAAATTTCTTTCCTGGTACTTGTGTTAAACTTGGAGGAACTGGTGATGTCAACGGTGGTAGCGTTGATCCGATCGGATACATAGTAGCTATGAATGTGCACAACAGCGGTGCTGGAACGTTTATGCTCACAGACGATATGTTGGAAAAGATTCGCGGATGTTTTGAAGATGCCGAAGAATTGCGGTTACCTATCAGTTTGTGCAACGACGACAACAAGACTTGGGTGGTAACACCGTTGGCAATTACATTTGCGAATGAGGCAATGCTCGCACAACGTTTGTTGAGCAACGGGTGCGAATTTCAGGAAGAAAACAACTTTCAATACACGTACGAGTAGTTAACGGATTTAAAATTAATAAAAGTGGAGAAACTACACATGAATTTTGTGGTGAACATTGCAGAAAACAACGTGGATTTGATCAATTGGTTAACCCAACTACAACAACACTCCAACAATTTTAATCGAAAAATTGTGAGTATCCTCGAGGTGCATCGGTCTTTTGTTCAAAATTTTGATTGGTCGGTATCAGATAAACGAGACAAACGTGAAATACTTGAACAAAACGTTGCGGACAAACTTGAACAAAAAATCGAATTGTTCCATGTACAAATGCAAGAATCTGTATCAAAGCCCATTCAGGACGAATTCAAAAAACTGCAACAAACTATCGACGTTTTCCGCGGAGATGCACGAGTTTCTAGTTCAAAAGGAAAGATTGGAGAACTTCAAATTGAAAATCAAATTGAGACATATTTTCCTGATGCCGAAGTCACCGACTGTTCGAAACAACAACACCAAACCGATTTCCACCTGAAATTGCACGGGTTTACTATTTTTATTGAAGTCAAAACCTATCAAAAAAATGTTCCGCAAAAAGAGGTTGATAAGTTTTACAGAGACCTTGAAGAAAATCCTAATGCACAGGCTGGAGTCTTGTTGAGTTTAACATCTGGCATCGCTAACAAACCAATGTTCACCTATGAAATACATCCAGCTACAAAAAAACCCATTGTATTCGTACCCAATGCTGGTGTATTTGACGGCACCGTGGTTTGGGCCATTCTTTTCGCAACGTTGGTTTTGCGATACCAACTCCAAAACCAACTCCGACAAACTCACACTGGCGACAATAACAAGTCCAACGATTTCGAAGTTGTTCTGAACATGGTAAGGAATCAAATGCAATGGGTTCAATTGACCATGGACAACATTGTCAGTTTAAAGGAAACCTCGCTCAAACATTTTACAAATCTGACACAAGAAGCAGAACACCACCACAAAGAAACGCACCGAAAATTAGAAGATTCTGCCAAAGTGTTAAAACAGAACCTGGACATTTGGACGGATTACTTAGCAAACGGTACAACTATGATTTTACCTTTGCCGTCAACCTCTCAAACCGCTAATAGTTCTGGAAACGGGTTTGTGTGTTCTGGCTGTAACAAAGCATACAAAACAGAACGGCATTATCTGACACACAAACAGGGTTGCCTGTTGAGCCAAAAAACACAGTGAGTCAAAAACACAGTACTTTACATTAGTTTTATCATTTGGTAGAGGGGCAAAAGTTGCAAAATGGATGTAACTGCGTACGGTTCCTACCACGACGACAATTGCGAAGCCAACGAAACGATGCAATGTTTACGCAGATTTCGTCAATTTTGTGCGCTTGTTGTTGACGGTGACCGAAACCGTGCTGAACGCACTCTGACACATTGTATCGCACAGTCCCCTTATCCAGAATCACGTGAACATCGTGAACATCTCCTTGGGTGTTTTTTGTGCATTGCTGTGGAGTGCAAACACGTGGCGCTTACAAAACTCTTGTTAAACCAAATCAAGGATCGATCTCCCCGCAGCCCTGTGAGACAAGCGATGCGACTTATGGTCATAAACTTTGAACGCAACAAAGACGCTTGCAGCTTGACAGATGCCTATCATAAGATTGCTTTGTTGTTGTATGAACATGGTGCTGCAAATTTTGGTGTTTTGGGACCTGAACTTCCATGGAAATCATTGCTAACCGTTCAAACAAGCCTTTTTGAGGTTAAAAGTGTGAAACTTGCAGAAGAGAAACCCGCAAGTCTTGCTGCAACTGTGATTTACAGTGTGTTACGCATTAAACAACTACAACGTCAAATAGCTTCTCATATAGCTCGTCTTGTCTGGGAAACGAAGAGAGACTCCTCCGTCTGGTTCAGTGGGGACACAGTGACAAAGAAATAATACAGTGACATAAAGTTACAATTGAGTTACAACGACGACGTACTTATTTCGTCTGGCATTTCTGCGTCTGTGTACTCATACATTTTTTTAATAAAGTCGTCTGTATTGTCCAAAAACTTTTCTATCTCAGTCGTTTTCGATAGTTCATCAAAACACAAGTCTGGATTTGGACACCAACGATTCTTGTGTGCTGCATCACAAAACGCTTCACGACCATACCAAAGATAGCAACTGCCTTCTAGCAGTACCACTATGCCTGATGCCATAATTAACGAAAATTTCCAATTGTGCGTTCTATAAAATATGAACCAAAATACACCCAAAGTTTTTACTAACGGATTCCTCAATAATGTCTCGATCGGTCCAGGCAAATTCGGTGCCAATAAGTGGGCGTATAACACCACGAAAATTGTAATCCACTCACTCGGACTTAACATATTACTTTCCTCAAACAAAAAAAAAGAGATTCATTGTGACGAAGTGACTCAAACAGACTACTACCTGAATTCTTCCACAAATTGCAAAACTTTTGGTACCAACGTACTTATTTCCTCCAGACGTTCCTTGTATTGACGACACGCCCCCATATGATAAAAACGATATTTCGGATCGATTACATAGTACGAATCGTTTGACGAATCGTTTGTGTAGTACTGACTCAGTCTTGTTCCTTTTCTGTCGAATTCGAAATAGACCCCACTAGACCATAATACAATTCGATCCGATTTTACATACGCGTGCCATCCTCTGTCCGGTTTTATTTGTTTTAAATACTCGTCAAGGGCTTTCCGTAATCGATCTTCGATATCGTCCCGCGCATGTTCTGCTGCAATATGAATTGCTCTCGATTCCCAGTAATTGCAATGACCAAACACACTCTCACACAGTGCCAAAACCTGGAGACTTTTCATTACAGTTTTCCAAATCCAGAGCAATTTTTCAAGGTTCAAGTGAAGGTGTTCACGGTGTAATGTAAAAATTGAAGTTTTTGCAATCCCACCGATCTAATGTCCAACAACTACAAAACATGCAAACAATTAACAGAAGACCTTGAAACAATGGAGAGACGCGCGGCAGGTTGTCATCGTTATGATGCAGGTACAGATTGTGATCCATACAATATTCGAGTCACAGAATTGATCACAAAATACAATGCCAATGAATGTTACAAACGTTATTCAAAGTGGGACCAGAGGGAATAAAAACTGCCAATGGTGTCTGCATTTGATACATGGTTTATGAGAAAAAATGTGTTTAAAATTTTGTTGCTCAAATAAGTAATGTTGTGGATTGACAAGTGCCGTCCAAAAAAATTAAGCGCACTCACTTTTAACAATGAGTTAACGGTTCGCTTGCGAGGACTATGCCAAGGTGATTTGCCGCATATGATTGTTGGTGGTCCTGATGGTTCAGGCAAAAGAACACGCATTATGGCCTGTCTGAGTGAAGTGTATGGCGACAGCATCTACAAAACACGCATTCAGCACCGCGAATATAAATTACCCTCCAAAAAAATCATAGAACTAACCACCGTGACAAGCAATCATCACATTGAAATTGATATTTCAGAAGCACGCCACAGTAATCGCGTCATAATACAAGAAATAGTTGATGAAATAACTGGTGGAAATGGGTTCCTTGTTCGAGGGCCATTAAAAATCATTGTATTGTATCACGCAGAATATCTCAATAAAGCAACACAACATTCGTTAAGAAAAACCATTGAACAATATAGTTCAACCTGCCGCTTCATTCTTTCAACTAATTCCTTTTCTAAAATCATTGATCAACTACATTCTCGTGCTTTGTTGGTAAGGGTCGAATCTCCTGACACAACAGACATACTCGTAACGTTACAAAAAATTACTATGCAGGAACAATGTGGGTATCCACTTAATGTTTTAGGAGAGATTGCGCAAAAGTCAAATCAAAACCTAGGACACGCAATTATGACTCTGCAACGTTTGGCATTGGCTGAACTGAATGCAAAAGAAGTGGTTTATGTGCCGTCACCAGAACCTGTTCAGAATATTGATGCGCGTAAACGGCGTATCCCGAAAAAACGTACTAAACGCGTTTCCAACAGCGGGGACACCGAAACTAGTGAAACCGGTGAAACTGGTAAAAGCAACAATGGCAGTGATGATTCTAACGAACCTACCAATGATATTTCAGTCGTATCAGACTCCACAGACGAAACCGCACTCCCTGCCGCACCTGCAATAATTGGAATAAAAATAAATGAGGTCATTGAAACTGAGGTGATTGAAACTGGTGGGGATAGTGAGGTCACCAAAATTGCGGGGGAAACGGGAGAAGCGGTAAGAGTACTCGAAAACAAAGACTGGGATGACATTAAAATTCAGCTCGAAGATTGGGAAGAATATATAATTCGCATAGTTGAGATGATATTGGGCAGTCAATCAGTGACGAACATCGTACGTGCCAGAGAATACCTCTACGAGTTACTAGGTAAATGTATTGAACCGGACGCGATTTTGAAACGATTAACTATGGAATTATTTGAAAGATTAGATGCAGGACTAGCTAGAAGTGTATTGTATTGGGCGGCAAAGTACGATTACGCACTAATTCTCGGGGGAAAACCGATTATTCACATCGAGGCATTTATCGTTAAGTGCATGGAACTCTATAAAAAGTTTTTGGTGGATGTTGAAGTTAACGATTTTACGAATTAATTTCTTTGCACCACATTAAACAAAGATATGTCAACCACGAGACCCGTTGGATCTTGCAAAAATGTAATGTCGGATGCGCGCGCCTTCACCGACTATAACCCAAACTGTGCGCTCAACGAATTCGTCAAACGCAAATACAATATTGTTAACAGTACAGAGTATCGCTTGTTCCTCCAACGCAATGCCTGCAAAATCATGGGTGAACTCAAACAGAATTCTGAGTTCGATAACCCCACCGGCTGCAAATGTAACTACAACCATATTCCTCATGATTTTGAGCATGACCGCTTGTATTCTAAGCAATTGACTCCAGCTGAAGCCGTTACTCATAACTCACAGTTTAACAAACCTTTGTGCCAATCGCAAAGAGGTATCTGGACTAATTACTGTTAGTTATTGAAGTGGTAACAAACTAAATATGTTTTTTAATTGATAAAACCATATTTTGTTATTCTCAACACAATTCATCTTCAAATTTTTGACAAATTTCCAACACATTCTCGTCACCCTGTTTCATAAAATCATTTTGCCAGACGTACAGAACTTTGTATCCGGGATTGCGATTTGTGCATCCTTTGTGCGAAGGCTGCAAAAAGACGAGGAGAAACAACGACGGCGAAAACGATGACAGTTAAATGTGCTAGTTTGTTCATATGTCATTTCACTAAACATTTCACGGAGTACATGTCACTTTTTTTTATATGTTCTGATAGGAATTTTAGCTTTTGTTTCAGTGAGACCCAATCGATCCCACAATGATTTGGTATATGCTCTGGCCTCATATGCTTTATCTTTGATGCCAGCAATATCTTCAATGCGAAACTCATCCAAACCAATCAAGTTAAAATAGCGATTATAGTTGTTCGCCTGTTGTACGTTAAAAACGTTATTTTCCCTCAGTTCCTCAAACCTATCACTCATACCAAATATGAGACTTTGCAAATTTTTCGAAATTACTTCGGATGGAACTGCACGGTGTAAGCTATTTGTTTCATGGCTATATTCGAGAGCACCAAAGTGTGATTTTTGATCATCAATACACCATCTTATGTTTTCAGGTGCTTTGGGGTGAAAATAAACCGCTTCTGTGAGATTGGCAATAGATTTGCTAAAATTGTCATTGTTCAGTATTTCTAACACTTCATCGTCGGAAATATGATTAAATCGCTCTTCGTAGTGTGGCGCTAAACAAATTTTAAAGTTCAAATTTTTGTTTGAGAGTTTTTGTTGGACAATGTTTTGATTCACAACATTACCTACAATGCAATTATTAAACGTAGCACCACTTGCAGGTACAGCGGCAGGAACAACAGAAGAAAAAACGGGAGACAGAACAGGTGGGACAGCGACGGCAGGAAGATTTTGAGGAACGGTTTTCGTTTCAACAAGCTTTTGCAACACCGCGATTTCACTTTCTTTTTCTTCTTGGAGTTTTTTCATTTGACATTCGTGTTCTTGTTTATCCATCGTTCTATCACATGGAATCTTCTTGTTTATGTGGTAGTAGTAGCTTTGTCGGTGGTCAAACTGTTTTTTGCATTTTGTGCACACATAGTCTTTCATTACTTTAATATTATGCAAATATGATTTTTAAAACAAAAAAACGCGCGTCCAGAAATTTCTTGTCATTGTCAAAACATTTTTGTCAAAATATGGTCAAATTGAAAAGAACACTTGACAAAATGTCAAGACTGTCTTGACAGTTTTTTACTGGGAAGAAGTACCTTCTTTACTTTTTATTCACAATATTTTGCGTTGTCAAATTCTTGGGTTCATATGGCGGATGAACTTTTTGATTTTCGCACACATTAAAATCCGCGACTTGTTCTCTTGTGCGTTCTCGCATCTATCAAATGAAGGATAGACATTTTTCGTATTGAACGGTTAAACCGTACCATCTTCATTAGATTTCAAATCTATTGAAGATTTTCTTCAAAAGTCAAAACCGTTTTCGTTTTTTGTCTGTTTTTCCAATGTCAACATTCAGAATATTTTTCGCTGTTTTTAACGAAATATAAGGGTTGTGTCAAGTCAAACTTGACGTCGTTTTTGAGCCAATATCAAGGGTTTGACAAGTGAGACTTGACAAAATCTCTGAACCATCATAATTTCATATGAAAATCGATGTGGTACATTTAACCTCAATGTGATCAAATGTTCACTGGTGCGTTCCCGTTTAACAGAAAAGAAGTACGTGATCTTTTGTGTTAGATATTTAAATGTATTAGCTTGCTTGGATTTGAAATCTGTTGAAATTTTTGTTTTCAGTTTCTTCAAAAGTCAAAACCGTTTT
>Ga0302280_1003502_pt1 | contig 11272 bp, 10 predicted proteins | sample III_Fen_E1_1_FD_198771 | JGI IMG/M metagenome (GOLD analysis project Ga0302280, IMG submission 198771) | Peat permafrost microbial communities from Stordalen Mire near Abisko, Sweden - III_Fen_E1_1 | ecosystem: Environmental > Terrestrial > Soil > Wetlands > Permafrost | place: Sweden: Abisko...
TGAAAGAATCGTTGGAACCTGGAGAATGCCCACCGGAATCAAGAACCTCACCAATCGCTTTTTCTAGGGAACCCGGTTGGACACGAAGCGCATCCGGCAGCTTCGAGGCCTTATTCGAACGAGTAATCTCTGAATAGGACTCATTAACTAATCGTGCGATCAATTTTGTTTCATAAGGATCATCAAAAGAACGGTCCTTATTAGTATTTACAAATTCACCTGGATTAAGATTTTGAACTGGCATAGTCGTGATAATTGCCGATCTGAACATCATCAAGCCTGGCAATTGCATCCTCGGTTAAAACTGCTGTCGAAAAATATCTTGTAACCAAATGAGACGCGATAGAATTCTCATCGGTTCCCATATACCGGACAGATAATCCGGCCTCGATCTCACCAATAACACCGGCTTTTTGTAATCCAACAACTCCTTGTTCGCCTTCACCTGTACGGACAAGAAGAATGCTCGTGCTGGCATTCTTTCCTTCGCCTTTTATTTCAATCTTAGTAGTCGGGACCAAGGGCACGCCGCGCCAGGTTAAAAAAGGAGTGCCGAATAAATTGACCGTTGGCGGCGGAACCCCTCGACGGGTGCACTCACGTCCAAAAGCTGCGATAGCCTTAGGATGGGCTAAAAAGAAGGATGGTTTCTTCCAAACTAAGGTTAAAAGATTATCAAGATCATCGGGCGTCGGAGACCCTTTGCGGGTACTGATGCGTTGATCTTGAGTCACTTCCTTTAATAAACCGAAATCTGGATTATTAATAAGCTCCCATTCTTCCCGCTCTTTAAGCGCTTCAATGGTCAATCTTATCTGTTCACGCAATTGATCAATCACATTACTATAAAGATCCGTTACACGCGTATGGGTACGGAGTATCGTTTGAATGTTATTCAAATGATATTCACGTGGATGTTCTTGATAATCAACAAAGGTTGTTGGTAACTTTGGTTCACCGTTTTCAACCGTCAAGAATTCTACCTTAACCTCTCCATGGCTATCAGCTGCCACATTTTTCTTAGCTTTGGCCACGCGGTTAAGACGGTAAACACCTCCATCAACATCCACGTATGGCAAAAGTTTCAATAACCAACGAGGGGTTATCTGGGCCATTTGAGGTGCCGTAACAGTTGCGGTTGCTAAATTGCGCGCGACTGACGCACTTAAACTTAATTGAACCTGTTCTGAATCATGTTTTGGGGGCATATGTTCTTCTCTTTCGGATAATGGTCAATTGTTGAATTAAAAACTATACCAAACATAACAAATCTTGTCAATGATAAAATGTTGTAAGTTTATATACATCAATATGTTATACGCTATTTATCCATAGGGTTAATAGACTAAAGAAAAATATGTTTATTAAAGATTGTACCCAAGATGATTTTGTATGTGCGATAAACCTCCTTCATCTGCCTTATCCTGTGGATTTGCTAAATTAGAAGGCCCCATTTTGTCAATTGCAGCCTGCAATGAAATTAATTTATAATTGATATCTGAAATATTTATTGAATCTACCCTATCCGAAAGATCTTTGATTTGTTCTTGGGAAGCCGCTGTCTTCTTTTGAACATCATTTATAACCCCCACAAAATCTCTCTGCCAATCCTTCATACTCTGACTAATTATTCCGAGCTTTTGACCGACTAATTCTTTAATATTCTTGTTCTCCCCCTCCAAATAGATTCTCTTTGCCTTTTCAAGTATTAAAAGATTGCCTTGATTAGCCAACCGCTTACCTTGAAGATCCAATTGATTCTTTTGCAAATCTAGCTCTTTCTTTTGATCTAATAGATCTTTTTGAAAATCGGCAATATTTTGACGCTGAATAGAAAACTGATTTTTTATAAACTCAGCCTCTGCTTTTTGCTGATCAGAAATAATTTCAATATTCTTATTTTGTTGATTACAAAGATTGTAAAGATTTACATTTATAACCAACAAGAATATCCCACCTGCTGCAACAAGAAAATATAGGCTTTTGCGTAATGGATCTTTAATCATATTAATTGTCTACTAAATCCATAGATTGTATAGTTTTATTGAGCAATAAAAAAATCTCTTCCTGAGATTATAAAAAGTATAGCATAATATTATTGCCAGTGCAAATTTAATTTTTCAATGCTATGTATATAACACGTTAAAAATAACAATTTACAACTTATAAACAATAAATCTCTGATCATATTAATAATCCATTTTATCTACGCGTCTTCGTTAACTTACTGCGTAATTTTAGAAGTCTCCTTCCAACCTCTTGAAGAGTATCCTCTTTTTTGGCAAAATGCAACCTTACCAAATAATGGATATCTTCTTTAAAGAAACTGGATCCAGGCACTGCTGCCACACCGACTTCGCGGATCATCCATTCGCAAAAATCAATATCATTATCAAATTGAAACTCAGATATATCCACCATCACATAATAAGCGCCTTGTGGCACTGTATAGTTAAGGCTAACGGAATCAAGGATTCCTAGAAATAAATCTTTCCGTCGAATATACTGCGCTTGAAGCTCTTCATAGAATTTATCTGGAAAAAGCAATGCTGTGACAGCGGCCTCTTGTAAGGGCGCCGGGGCACCCACTGTTAAGAAATCATGGACTTTTCGCGCCGCCTCAATGACTTTTAATGGCGCTATAATATACCCCAACCTCCATCCGGTAATTGAATATGTTTTAGACAGCGAACCACATGAGATTGTCCGATCAAACATGCCAGGTAACGATGCAAAATAAGTATGTTTATGGGGCGGGTATACAATATGCTCGTAAACTTCATCTGTGATGACCCAAACATCAAACTCTTGGGCCAAGGCTGCTATCTCAAGCAATTCATCCTTGCTAAAAACCTTTCCTGTTGGATTGCCAGGATTACAAAGTATCAAAGCTTTGGGCCGCTGTTCAAATGCTGCTCTTAATGCTTTACGGTCAAAATCAAATTGAGGAGGCTTCAAAGGGACATAGATCGGCACAGCACCCGATAAAATAGCGTCCGCTCCATAATTTTCATAAAAAGGAGAAAAAACGATGACCTTGTCACTTGGATTTATAACCGACATCAACGCCGTCATCATGGCCTCGGTACTACCACAAGTGACAACTATATTCGAATCAGGATCTATGGGCAACCCCATAAATCGGCTCTGTTTACGGGCTAAGGCAGCTCGAAAATTAGGAGCTCCCCAGGTAACCGCGTACTGATGCGGTCCTTGGGAAACGACTACTCTTAATGCCTCTTGTAATTCTGGTGGGGGATCAAAATCTGGAAAACCTTGTGAAAGATTAACAGCATCGAATTGATTGGCATATCTTGTCATCCGCCGGATCATCGATTCATTGAAAATTTTTGTGCGCTCGCTGACACTAGCCATCAATCATACCTTCATTATTTCTTTTCAATAACGACTTTCCAATATTCTCCTTGCCTTTGCTGACTAATGATCTTGTGCCCCTCGCCTTGAACTGAACCAGGGACATTCTCAACAGGTTTGCCGTCATCCAACCAGATTTCAAGAATATCTCCGGTATTTAATTTAGACAATTCAACCTTAGTCTTGGCAAAATTCAAAGGACATTGCACACCACGCAAATCTTTGCTTACAACAGGAGCCTTTCTTGAAACCGCATTGACAGCAGGCGCCGCTTTCGCTTCTATTGATTTATTAAAATTAAACGTATTGTCCATGCTCTCATAGAGCTTCTCGACTGCCTGGCTTAAAGCAATGATCTCGCTTTCTCTTTCTATGGGATCAAAATTAAAAAGTCCAGCCTTGATCAAAAGATCATCAAAGAATTTATCAACAAGATCTGTTAAGATAAAATGCTTGCGGAATTCCGCGAAAATTTCCTGTTCATTCTTAGCCTCAACTGCCCTAGTAATCAAAAGAGTCCGCGCAGAAAAAAGGAGAAGATCATTCAACTTTTTTCTTTTTTCTTCCCCAACTGTCTCGGTGATCTTGGCGCGGGTCTCACGGATATTATTAAGATCAACGCCGATCAGATCATAAAGACCAGCCGAACATTCACCTCCCCGCCTTTCTAACAGGTTAAACAAATTGTCCGCCTCCCAGTCAAAATAGAAATTCTTATCTTCATCAAATGAAGCAGGATTTTTGTACTTTTCCACAAGACTTTTTAAAACCTCCACTCCTGTGCCGCCCATATAGGAACGGAAATCCTTTTCTTGGCCAGCATTAGTTAAGAAAGATTTCACAAGATCTCTGACTAAGACAGGCAAATTACGGGCAGGAACATCTCCAAAACGTTCTGCGAGTTTTGTTTTGCCTTCTTTGATAACTGCCCCTGCGTACACCATATATGATGGATAGCTGTGGCCATCATTTCTTAAAGCCTTGCCAGAAAAACCCAAGTCCGCAATTGGGTGCTGTCCACAGGAATTAGGGCATCCTGAAATGTTAAGCCTGAATTCACCGAGCTTGTCCAGATCCAGATCACTTTTACGTAATTCTTTCAATATCCCCCTAGCAGCGCCCCTTGAAAGACATATCCCCATCTGGCAGGTCGATGCACCCGCACAGGAAAGAAAACGTCCATAGATCGGGGCATCATCGATCAATAACAGATTTTCCCTAAGAAAAACATACACCCTCTCCAACTGATTTTCGGGGATATTACGCAAAACAAAATTCTGGTCCCTGGTCATGCGGATAACATTATTCCCGAATTTTTCCAGGAATTCTGCCAACGCAATCGCCTTTATATTAGGAAGAAATCCAAGCTCAATTGGGATCAATATCGTAAAATACCCTGCTTGTTTTTGAGGACTAGCATACCGCTTTTTCCATAGATCAAAAGCTTCCTTTGGGAGGTTTTGATAATCAGAAGATCCAAAGTTAACTTTTAAAGGCGCTGAAGTCTCCTTAACGATGAAGGGAGCTAAAGACTCTTGTTGAACGATGGCCAATTCTTCAGCAAACTTCTTTCTAAATTCTTCTTCACCAAGGGTCAGCCACAAAAAACGCAGACGTGCGGCGTGTTTATTTTTACGGTTGCCGTATTTGCTAAAAAGATTGCGTACCGCACGGGCCACGACATAAACCTGATCTTCTTCGATGAAATCGATCAAAAGATTAGCTACTGTAGATTTAGCTCCTAGTCCGCCAGCCGCGTAAACTCTAAAACCTCTTTTATTGTCCTTGATCTTGGCAATAAATCCCAAACAAGAGACAGTAGCTAGCCCCTTGTCTTGCTCTGATCCCGAGAAACCGATCTTAAACTTGCGCGGCAGATTCCATGATTCCCCCTCAGCAATAAAGCGGTTGGTCAGCTCAACCGCATGAGGTGAAACGTCAAAAATTTCATTAGGATCAACACCCGCGTCTTCCTGGGCTGTGATATTGCGAACGGTATTGCCGCCACCCCCGCGCGGGGAAAGACCTATAGCTTTTAATCTTCGGATCACCGTGACCAAATCTTCAATCTTCACATAATGGATCTGCACTTCCTGACGAGAAGTAATATGAATATCGCTTTTGGCGAATTCCTGGGCGATCTTGGCCACTCCGGCCAATTGCTGCGGCGTGATAAAACCAGCGGCACAACGGACGCGCACCATGTAGGTATCTGGCTCTCGCTGTTCATAAACCCCAAAGGGGACACGATTAACCTTAAGCTCGGTTGCTGTAATCTCTTTTCTTTTGAATTTCTCAATCAAAACTTCGAGGCCTTCGATCTCGTTGTCCAAATTCGCTGGTATTGTATATTGTCCGGCCATAAATTCCCCCTTGACTTAGTTTTACCCACCTCCGACGGGAGTTACCAAGTCGATGCTGTCATTTTCCTGGAGAATAGTATTCTCCCAATCCTTGCTTAAAATAATGTCCCCGTTTACTGCCGTAACTATGCATCTGGGTTGCTTGCAATATTTAGTAACAATTCCTGATAGTGTAACAACCCCATCAATTTCTTTTTGGGTCCCGTTAATATTAATTTTCATAACCAAGTTAATACTTTGGAACACTTGGATCAACCTCATTGGACCATGCCAATATACCGCCTTTAAGATTGATCAATGTGCCCGTGAAACCGCTCTCCTTTAATGCATTAATTGCCTTGGCGCTTCTGATGCCTCCCTTGCAATGCAAGACCGCTGTCAAATTTGGATCGATTTCTTTGCTGCGCTCTACAATTTGGCTTAATGGGATTAATTTAGAATTAGGGATTCGTGCAATAGCATACTCGTTTGAGTCACGCACATCGATAATTTGAATATTCTTTCCTAAATCAATTTGACGCTTAAGCTCTGTGGCTGTTATTTCTTCAATTTCAACTTCCGAAGAACTAGGACCCAAACCGCAAAAAACTTCATAATCGATCAATTGATGGATGGTTTTATTTTCTCCACAAATAGGACATTGCGGGTTCTTATGTAGCTTTAACTCACGAAAACGCATTTTCCAAGCATCAAAAAGGAGTAACCGATTGATCAGAGGCTCACCGCCGCCCAAGATCAATTTGATTGTTTCATTAGCTTGAATGGAGCCAATAATGCCAGGAAGCACACCCAACACCCCACCTTCAGCGCAAGAAGGCACCAGGCCCGGAGGCGGCGGTTCAGGATAAAGACAACGGTAACAAGCGCCCTTTTCGGCCCAAAAAACACTTGCCTGCCCCTCAAAACGAAAAATGGAACCATAGACATTGGGCTTGCCTAAAAGCACACAGGCATCATTGACCAAATATCTCGTCGGAAAATTATCGGTGCCATCAACAACAATATCATATTTTTTGATGATATCTAAAGCGTTTTGACTTGTTAATCTGGTCTCATACGTTTCAATATTGACATTGGGATTTATATCCAACAAACGATCACGGGCGGAAGCAATTTTAGGCCGGCCTACATCACGTGTTCCATGAATGATTTGCCTTTGTAAATTGGATGCATCCACATTATCAAAATCAACCAAACCCAAGGTGCCAACACCTGCCGCCGCAAGATACATCCCTAAGGGAGCGCCCAAACCACCGGTGCCAATCAAAAGAACCCTGGCTTTTTTAAGTTTAAGCTGACCTTCGACACCGACTTCAGGAAGAATCAAATGCCTACTATAACGTGAGATCTCTTCATCAGTAAGATCTAATGATACCGCCTTATTCATAAATTTACTCCTCCTGCGATGGATGGGACAATGGTAACGGTGCTTCCTGCAACCAACGGGGTCTGTAAGCCTGATTGATGCCTAATATCCTCATCATTAACATATACATTTACAAAACTACGTAATGCATTTTGGTCATTATAAAGATGTTTTCGCAGGACAGAAAATTGGATCGTTAATTGTTCAATGGCTTCCCCTGCTGTTTTTGCTTCTACATTAATTTCAGACTTCCCCCCCGTAAATTGACGCAGAGCAGTTGGAATATAAACAGGTACTGACATACTTTACTCTCCTTTAATATTTTCCGCATCAAATCCAGAGCGGTCGGGACGCATTTCCCATGATAAAAGATCACTTGCTTTGCCTTTTTGAACAGAAACGATCACATAAGAATAAACCGGCCAGGCATGATCAAGATCAAATTGTGAAGGTTTAGCTGGATGATCTGGATGAGAATGATAAATGCCGACAACATCCAGACGATTCTTTCGTGCGTAGCTTTCCACCTTGATAAATTCTTTTGGATCAATCAAAAATCGGTTATGTTGGGCTGATTCTTCCCGTGAATTCTCAATGGGATAAATTTCGTGTGTGTGCTTTGTTCCGTCTTGATTAAGATGCCCCAAAATAAATCCACAACATTCGTAAGGGTAATCTTTCTGGCCATGCTCCTTAATTAACTTTAAATGATTGGCATTAAGTGTAATCATTATGAGCCCCTTAACCAAAATTCTTCCCCCATATAACGGGAACCGGAATCACAAAGGATCGTTACAACAACCGATCCTTTATGTAAATTTCGAGCCAATCTCAACGCGGCAAACACATTAGCACCGGAGCTCACTCCGACGAACAAACCTTCTTGCTTTGCCAGACGCCTTGCTGTTTCCTGCGCGTCTTCCGTCGAAACCTCAACCTCTTCATCAGCTAATTCAGGATCATAGATCCCCGGAACCAAAGCAGTGGCCATATGTTTCATCCCCTCCAATCCATGCAGAGGAGAATCCGGCTGCATAGAAATCGCCTTTATAGAAGGATTAAATTCTTTCAAACGACGGGTATTACCTACAAAGGTTCCCGATGTCCCAAGCCCTGCAATAAAATGAGTAATGCGTCCTTGTGTTTGTTCCCATATTTCCGGGGCAGTTGTCTCATAATGGGCCCGCCAATTAGCATCGTTATTGTATTGGTCCGGATAAAAATATTTTTCAGGAAATTTTGCCGCGAGCAGCTTAGCAGAAGCTTGCGCGCCATCAGTCCCCTGCAAAGGATCAGTCTCAATAATTTCTGCCCCATAAATTTTTAGTATATTCTTGCGTTCCAGGCTTGCATTCTTGGGCAGACATACTGTCACAGGATAATGCAACGCCGCCCCGATCATGGCATAGGCAATACCTGTGTTCCCGCTGGTCGCATCAAGAATTGTTTTTCCGGCTTTTAGTTTTCCGCTCTTTTCCCCCTCCAAAATCATGGCTCTTGCCGCCCTGTCTTTAACAGACCCTCCGGGATTTAGATGCTCAGCCTTGGCAAAAACCTCTACCCCTTGAGGCACTTTTTCAACAATAGATTTCAATCTTATCAAAGGCGTCCTGCCAATACTTTCAATCAAATGCTCCATTCAAGAGCCTCATCCTTGGATCTTTGACTTTTATTACGAATGACCAATTGTTTTTCTTCATAAACGACCAATGAATCCACCGGAACGCTATGCATCAGAAACACATTGGCACCAATTGTTGAATTAGCCCCAATAACGGTGTCACCGCCCAATATTGTTGAATTAGGATAAATAGTAACTTTGTCCTCAACATCCGGATGACGCTTGCCGCCCTTAACGATATGCCCATCTTCATCTTTAGCAAAACTGCGGGCCCCTAAAGTTACACCGTGATAGAGCTTGACCCAGTTACCGATCCGACAGGTTTCCCCGATAACAACCCCTGTACCGTGATCAATAAAAAAATGTGTGCCGATACTGGCCCCAGGATGGATATCAATACCTGTACGGCTATGTGCCCATTCCGTCATCATCCGGGGGATATACGGAGCTCCTGCCTGGTATAAGACATGGGCTAAACGCTGGATGGCCATGGTTTCGATAAAGGGATACGAAAGAATGATCTCCTCACGTAGAGTCACCGCGGGATCTCCTTCATAAGCAGCCTCGATATCTTTACTTAATAATTGACGCACTTTAGGCAAAGCACTGCAAAATTTATCCATAATAATCGGTGTCTTACCGGTAGGTTTTTGAGGATTTCCAACCCTGACAGCTTTACGGATCTGTTCTTCTAAATGCAAGGTCAGGTTATTAAACCGGACACTAGTTAGCTCAGAAAAACTAATTTTCTGCACAGCGTTATCGTCATGGAATCCAGGAAAAAGGATTTGAAGGAAATCTTTACAAATGGCGCCGACAGCACGCTTAGAGGGCATGTTAAAATCATCGGAATGGTTAAGTCCCCCTATTTTTTCATAGGATAATAATAATTCAGGTACATATTTTTGGTAAGGACGCTCTTCTACCAAAAAGTCCTCTGATGAATTTTCTTTTTGCTTCTGTCTGCTTCCAAACCCTGTCGTTGTAGATTGAACAGTATTCATTATTTATGTCTCCTTAAAAATTACCTTCAATAACCTTTTAAAAATGAACTTTTTATGATCTTTGAATACAGGAAGAACTGTTAACAACAGGGTTGACATGAGCTTAACGCTTTAAAGTGAATTATCTCAATAAAGTTATTCATGTGATTAAATATAATACAAAAACATATTTTGTCAATTTATTTCACTACACAAAGTCTATGGATTTAGTAGACAATTGATTTATATAAGAATATGTCAATTTAAAGATCTTTAAATGATTTCTTTTTCGATAATCCTAATCCATCATTCAGATGCAAAGTGATCCAGGAAGAAGCATAACGATCAAGCCATTGTCTGGAAGCTTTCTCAAAACCAATATCATGACCTGCTTTCTCGCTTTCAATCCATTTAAATCTATCTATTTCCTTAAGCACTTCTTTGTCCTTTAATAACTCAGAATGAAGAATAATAGACATATGCCCTCCCTTGTAGATTGTTAAATTCTGCTCTTTTCTAAATCAGCAATTACCCCAAAACTACTCTCGGCTTGTACGTAACCAGCATGCTCAACCGCTTTATTTGCTAAATGCAGATAACGCACCAAATCGACAATGCGATTAGAATATCCCCATTCGTTATCATACCAGGAGATAAGTCGGAACAGGCGTCGCTCTGCATCAACATTACTTTGGATGGTTGCAGATGAATCGTAGATAGAAGAATGACTGTCATGGATAAAATCAGTAGAAACAAGCTCCTCATTTGTAAACCCTAAAAAACCCTTAAGATAAGTTTCCGAAGCTCTTTTTAAAGCCAAATCAATTTCCTTGATCGATGTTTCCCTCTCTGATCGAAATGTGAAATCCACAACAGAAACATCCAGCGTCGGAATACGAAACGATATCCCAGATAATTTACCTTTGAGCTGGGGAAAAATATCGAGCGCTATTTTTGAAGCACTTGTCTTTGATGGGATAATATTTGCCGCAGCAGCGCGCCCGCTGCGCCAGTCCCTCCTTGAAAAACCATCTGTTACTTTCTGGCTTGCGGTATAACTGTTGATGGCTGTCACCAATCCTGTTTCAATACCAATTTCTTCTTTACTTAATACTTGAAGAAGCATGGATAAGCAATGCGTTGTGCAAGAGGCCGCTGAAATGATATGGTGCCTACGCGGATCATACTCTTGTTCATTAACACCGATCACAATCGTCTTAACATCCCCCTGCGCCGGAGCAGTAATAAGAACCTTATTGGCCCCAGCCTTAACATGACCATAAGCTTGATCGCTATTGCTCAACAGCCCCGTCGCATCAATAACAAAATCAACTCCAATATCCCTCCAGGGAAGACTGGAAATATTCTTAGGGGACAACAAACACTTAATTCTATGCCCGTTGATTATTAATTCATCCTTAACAACTTCTACATGATGAGAAAAATTCCCATGAACAGAATCATGCTTGATCAGGTAGGCAAAGTAATCAACATCAGTTGAAACATCAACAACCGCAACGACGTCAATTACCTTGCCTAATAGACCCTGATCACAAATCGCCCG